>Ga0197143_1000959_pt1 | contig 26434 bp, 28 predicted proteins | sample GBS70_MetaG_FD_148603 | JGI IMG/M metagenome (GOLD analysis project Ga0197143, IMG submission 148603) | Sediment microbial communities from Great Boiling Springs, Gerlach, Nevada, United States - GBS 70_MetaG | ecosystem: Environmental > Aquatic > Thermal springs > Hot (42-90C) > Sediment... | reverse complement strand
CAACCATTCGTAGAAGATTTCGCTAGAAGGTGTATAGATGAGGGTGTTGACGTATTCATTGGACATGGACCACACGTGTTAAGGGGGATAGAAATCTATAAAGGGAAACCGATATTCTACAGTCTAGGGAACTTCATATTTCAAAATGATCTAATAAGAAAGCAACCAGCAGACCTATATGAAAGATATGGATTAAATTGGGATTCAACACCAGCAGATCTATATGATGCAAGGGAGAAGGGAAGTCCAGAAACTGCATTCATGGGATTTAAATGGTTCACAGATAAGGAGGAGTATTGGGAGAGTATACTAGTATACATAACCTTTAGTAATGGAAATTTAGAAGAAATTAGACTATACCCGGTAGATCTATGTAAGGAGAGAAATAGGGCTAATAGGGGGAGACCAATACTTGCCACAGGTGGAAAAGCCAATAAAATATTGGAGATGGTAGCTAAGCTATCTGAAAAGTATAATACTAAGATAACAATTAAGGATGGTGTGGGATTCGTAGAGCTATGAGATATGCTCCACAAACTCACATATTAATTTCTCTACACGATTCCTCCAAGTAGGGAACATCTCTGGATCTTCAGGATACTCCCCATATAAAGTCTTAATTTTACCCATGTAATCTACAACAACCTTCAACTTATATAACAATGATGGTCTTGAAATAAGCTTTAAAGCTCTACCAACCTTATCAACAACACTCAAATTCAATTCACCCACCCTTCCAACTCTATCAACTTCATCGCCGGAAATAACATTCTGTTTAAATGCAAAATTCAAATCATCATCTGAAAGTCTCTGCAAAAACATTCTAAATAGATCTAGTGAAACTTGCTTCAAACCGTAATCCGAGATATACCTCAAACAGTAACTCCACAAATTCTCCATAGATGGAGGACCACGCTCTAAAACCTCTAGAACTACTTCAGCTGCATGTTTTGCACTTATAAGTGAAGGCCCTATCCCGCCACCATGAATCGGATTACATGCAGCAAGAGCATCCCCCACAGCTAAAATACCATTACCAACAGGACAATATATAGGCCTCCTAGTTGGAACAATACCACCACCAGAATCAATAACCCTTGCACCCTTAAATTCAGGTCTAGAAGCTATGAAACGCATATAATTGATCCTTGGATTCGGAGCATTTCCAGTAGGTTGAACCCCTAAACCAACATTAACAATATTACTTCTCTTTGGGAAAAGCCACCAGTAACCTCCAGGAGCAATCCTCTTAGATAAATAGATCATAGCATACTTAGTGTCAAATTCAACTTTAGTCTCAACAATCTCACGATAACAAATATTTGTATCCTCACCCTTAATCTGTTCATTAATCCACCAATCAAATGGAAGCCTACTTCTAACTATAGATGAAAATCCTGAAGCATCTATAACCACATTGGATTTAAGTTGAATAGTATGACCTTCACGATCTATCCCTTCAACTCCAACCACAAATCCACCTTCAACTAATGGTTTTGAAACATGGAAAGATGGAAATAAATCTACACCTACATCCAAAGCCATATTCAAAAGCCTCCTACCAAAAGCCTTCCTATTAACACCAAAACCTTCACCTGGAACAATTATTGAGTGCTCCTCATTAGGGGAATATATCTTAACACCACTAAAAACACAATCCAATTCCTCCCCAGAAGGGTAACTTAAACCTAGATTGTCAAAGTGATGCTTCCCAATAGCATCACCACAAACCTTATACCCAATATCATTAAACCCCTTCCTCTCAAGTAATGCAACTTTCAATCCACCTCTACCAATAAGGTATGAAGCATAGCAACCAGCAGTTCCAGCTCCAACCACAATCACATCATATGTACCCATTGACTATTCGCCTACATGTAATATTAGTGGAATAGTAAATAAGCTTTTAAGCTAAACCTTTCAAAGCCAACATTACATTTACAAGGTAAGGCTCCAAGAGTATCAAAATAGCAAGTCTAACAATGTCAGATGCCATTCCAACCTTAAACATGCTCCACAACCTAACATAACCAGAACCATAAACTATTGCCATTGGAGGAGTTGTACTTGGTAGAGCACTTGAAATAGAAGCAGCAAGAGCAGCTGACAAAACAGCAGGTATTGGATTAACACCAACACTTTGAGCTATAGTTGCCGCTAAAGGACATGCTATAAGTGCAGCTGCAGTATTAGAGGCAGGGTAAGTGATTAAAAAGGAAAGTATGGCACTTAAAGCTGAAACACCCCAAACACTCCTAGCCCACTCAAAATGTGAACTAGACATTATCAATGCCATCCATTCAGAGAAGCCACTACCAGTTAAAGCTTTACTCATGGCAATTCCACCACCAAAAAGGAATACCACATTCCAATCAACACCAGTTTCAAAGTCATCCCAGGTGAGTAAAGGTCTACCATTAACCTTCAATAAACATAACAAGAATATTGCTAATAGTGATGGAAGAGCTTCTGGAAGAGCTTTCTTCAATAAATCAGCAATATAACTGTATTGTGGATGAAAACTTGATATTATCATCAAAACACCTGGTGCAAGCCATAAAGACAATGTTATAAAGAATACTAGTAGAACCATTTTCTCACCAGTAGACATTGGGCCTAGCGATTTAACCCTTTCATAAGCAGATAACCTATCCAATTTTATTTCAGAAATCTCAATTCCAATCAACTTAAAAGTTAAAATCCAACTTACAATTAAACCAATAAAAGCTTGAACACCGCCAATAATAAACCAATCGAGAAAGGTTATAGTTACATTTGGACAACAAGATTCAATAACCTTCTTAGCAACAAGGTTCGGCGGAGTACTTATTAAGAATAACATTGCACCAGCAGTAGATGCTTGAGCAAGAGATATCATAGTGGCTTCAGCAAAGAAACTCCCCTTCAAAAAACCTATAGAAGACAAGTATGCCATAGCTATCGGGTAAACTATTGTAGCAGATGCAGTAATAGAGCCAGTAATAGTCAATACGAATGATGGGAGACAGGCTATAAAGAATGCTGCAAACATCGGATTACTACCCCTATAAATTGTGGACAAATTGAAAGCGATCCTCTTATTCAAACCCCACATTTGGAAAGCCCTAGCTATAGCAAAACCACCTATAAATACCCATATAATTGGATCCATAAATGACGTAAGTGAATCTTGCCATGAAACAAAACCAAGAGTGGAAAAGAGCATTGGAGCCAGTAGAGCAGTTACACCTAATGGAACAACTTCAAAAATCCACCAAGATGCAATCCAGAGCATTACAGCCAAAGCTACTTGAGGGGCATTCGGAATAGGTGCATGAACAATATCAGCAGCCTCAGAAACCATTGGTAGAGGGGGTGATATTAATGAAACTATGAAAAAGATAGGTCCAAAAATGAATTTAAGAACATTCTTAAACAACAAGTTACATCGCCCAATCGAAAACTGTACTACTCAAATTGATGAAACATTCAAGAGTATAAATTGATTTCCATATACAAACATGTAACTAGAACTTTACATATACAAACAATCTATTAAAATGAACTTATGATATAATTAATTGAGAAGTCTCCATCAAAATAAGATCAAATTTCCAATGGTTAAATTTATTTACTCTTCAGAGCATAAGTTCAATAATACATCTTTTAAGGTGGATCATGATGGAAGAGATCGTACAAAAAGCTCTAGATACAGCATTAGAAGGCGGTGCAACTTACGCGGACATTAGAATTGTGGAAATATCAACAGAAAACATAGTTACGAGGAACGCTAGAGTGAGAACTCTAGTTGTTGGGAAGAGTAGAGGGATGGGTATTAGAGTGCTATTCAAGGGTGCATGGGGATTCTCCAGTAGCTATGAAGTTACACCAACAGAAGCTGAGAGGGTTGCTAAAGAGGCATTGAAGATAGCTAGAGCTAGTGCAATGGTTAAGAAGAAGGATGTTAAATTGGCTCCAGTAAAACCTGTAAAAGATAGTTATAAAACGCCATACCAGAAAGATCCATTCAAAGTTCCAATAGAGGAGAAGATAAAACTCTTAATTGAAAGTGATAAAGAAGCTATGGCTGTTGGAAAAGAGATAAGAGTTGCATCATCAACTATGCAAGCAAGAAGGGAAAATAAGATCTTCGCAAGTAGTGAAGGAGCATATATAACTCAAGAAATAACTTGGTGTGGAGCATCACAAACCGCAGTGGCAGTAGGATATGGAGATATGCAAGATAGATCCTTTGATGGGAGAAACTACAATACTGGAGGATACGAGATAATAGAGGCAATAAATCTACCTGAAAAGGCAAGGGAAAGCGCCGTTGAAGCAATAAAGTTGTTACAAGCCAAAAACTGCCCAATGATGATTACGGATTTAATACTAGGAGGAAGCCAACTTGCACTACAAATTCACGAATCATGCGGACACCCAACAGAACTGGATAGAGCTTTAGGTGCAGAGGCAGCATATGCTGGAACAAGCTTCTTAACCCCAGATAAACTTGGGAAATTCAGATATGGAAGTGATATAGTAAACTTAGTTGCAGATGCAACCGTGCCAGGAGGATTAGGGACATTTGGATACGATGATGAAGGAGTACCAGCACAAAGAGTATACCTAATAAAGAATGGAATATTCGTAAACTATTTAAGTGATAGAACATCAGCTGGAGAACTTGGATTAGAAAGTACTGGAGCTGCAAGGGCATCAGGCTGGAATAGGATACCAATAGTGAGAATGACTAACATAAACCTTGAACCAGGAGACTGGGATTTCGAGGAACTCATAAGAGAGACAAAGCATGGCATATACATGGAGACCAATAGGAGCTGGAGCATAGATGACAAAAGACTAAACTTCCAATTTGGAACACAAATAGCCTATATAATAGAGAATGGGGAAATGAAAGAACTAGTTAAAAACGCTGTTTACACGGGAATAACATACGAGTTTTGGAGAAATTGTGATGCAATATGCAATAAGAAGTATTGGAAAATGTATGGAACACCAAACTGTGGTAAAGGTCAACCTGGACAAATGATGTATGTGGGACATGGAACAGCCCCCGCAAGATTTAAGAACACAAGAGTATTTGGAGGTGTTAGAACATGATTCTAGGTAAAGATGCATGTCTGGAATTAACAAATAAAGTTCTCAATGAAGCATTAAAAGCTGGTGCAACACAAGCAGAGGTAACATTGATAAACAGCACCAGCTATCTAACTAGATTCGCAAATTCCGTGATCCATCAAAATGTTGGAGAAAGAACAGTAAACATAATATTGAAGACTATAATTGGAAAGAGGATTAGCAGTGTAACTGCAAATGAGACAACAGATGAAGCTTTAGCCAATCTAGTTCAAACAGGAATAAAACTTGCAAAGATATCTGAGGAAAATCCAGATTTCGTAAGCTTACCAGAACCTGAACCCATACCAAGAATAACGGGATTATATGTTAGGGAAACTGCAGAATGCACAGCGAAGAAGAGAGCTGAAATAGTTAAAGGCATAATAGATTCAGCACATTCAATATCAGGTAAAGTGGATTCAGTTTCAGGAGCATTAACCACAATAGCCAACGAATACTGCATAGTAAATTCACTTGGAATAAATGCATATACAAAGCTAACCGCAGCAGATGTAAATGTCACTGTAATAGCTAGAGAAGGAGATTCCGAGGGATTTGGATACAGCGAAGATATATCCAGAAACGTGAAAAACATAAATCCAGAAGCTCTAGGAGTGGAAGCAGCTGAAAGGGCTGTAAAGAGCTTAAACCCAAAAACACTAGAGCCAGGTGAGTATGAAGTAGTGTTAGAACCATATGCTGTGCAAACAGCTCTAGCATACACAGCACAAGGATTCAGTGCAGAAGCCTATCAAAATGGTGTAAGCTTCATGAATGATGTTATGGGAAAGAAGGTTATGAATGAGAATTTCACTCTCTGGGATGATGGAACGGATAAGAGGGGGATGGCAGTACCATTCGATGCAGAAGGAGTGCCTAAAAAGAAGGTAATGCTAGTGGAAAATGGAGTGCCAAAGGGACTTGTATACGATAGTTTCACAGCACATAAGGAGGGGAAGAAGTCTACAGGACATGCAGGGAGATTTGCACCAATGCCATCACACATGTTCATAAAACCAGGAGATGCAACAAAGGAGGAGATGATAAAGGAAACTAAGAGGGGGGTTCTAGTCACATTCTTCCACTACGTCAGAACAGTACATGCAAAAACAATAACCATAACGGGAATGACTAGAAATGGAACATGGTACATTGAAAATGGAGAAATAAAGTATCCAGTGAAAAACCTTAGATTCACTGATAGCATGTTAAAAGCCTATGGAAACATAGACTTGATAGGGAAGGAAGTTAAAGTTTTAGGTGGAATAAACAGTAGCGTAGTAGTGCCACCACTAAAGATAAACAAATTCCTGTTCACTGGTGTAACTGAATTTTAAAGAGTAATGGAAATTTAATCATAAACACCCCACTTTTTTTAATAAATCAAAGCTCATTAAAAAACACGATCAAATAAATGCTAATCATTGTAAATAGATCATTCCACACAAACTATATAGTAGAGTTTACAAAATAGTTGCAAAACCACCTAGTACACAATAAAGGAGGAGGAAGCTTGAAGAATAATTCAGCAAGAAATCAAAGAGCACTAATGATATACAGCTTTTTCAGCAGAGCAACAATGAATATAGGGATGAGTTACAATGGAGTTTACGCAGCTGAAATAATAGGATTAAAATCAGACGAGTTTGGAATTGTGGGAGCTATATCCACAATACTAACACAATTAACTCAACCACTATGGGGACATATAAGTGACAAAAAGAATGTTAGAAAGTATTTCATAGCCATAGGTGAAATTGGAACTGGAGTCACTATTGCATTAACATTTACATTGAAATCATTTCAACAATACCTACTAGCATCAGCAATACTTTGGGTTATGTGGAGTGGAGCATACACATGTCTACAAGCATTATTGGGAGACATAACAGTGAAAGCTGGGAGGGGTGGCGTGATAGGGTCAATGGAATTTATAGGTGGAATAGGAGCAATCATCGCAGTTACAATTGTAGGATCACTAATAGATGTTTACGGATACCTCTCAGCATTAATAGCATCAATAGTATTCACGGCAATAGCAGCAATACCAATATTAACCATAAAAGAACATACCGAACCAAAGATTATCGGAAGAAAAACTTCATGGAAAATGGATGTAACAAAAGATTACAAGGTATACCTAGCATTAAGCACCGTATGGTGGGGGGTAATGTCAATATCATGGCCTTTATTCTCATTAACGCAAGTTAAAGTATTCAACTTAACAAAAACAGAGATAGCAATAATATCAGTATCTGGAAGTTTTGGGCAAATGATAATGATGCCAATATGGGGGAAACTAGTAGACAAGTACGGTAGGAGGAAGCTAATGGTATTGGCATGTGCATCAACATCCATATGGCCACTAGCCTATGCTATAAGTCAAAACTACATTCAACTACTAATACTAAATACCATTGGAAGCATACTGGGATCATCAATTAATATAATCCCATGGGTATACCTCCTAGATGTAACACCAAACAGACGTAGTAGAGCAACACTAATAGCATTATACAACACAGTCACAGGATTCTCACAAGCTATTGGGCAATATGTTGGTGGAGAAATAGCCATAAGACTGGGACTTAGAGAAACAATGATGCTAAACTCCGCATTAAGATTCATATTTGCAATACCAATGCTAATACTACAAGAAACATTAACTAAGAGACTATGAAGAAGGGTTACGTGAAAAATTAACGATGATTTTTAATATTGAATTAAAATTATCAGCTTTAAATGGATATTCAACGCTATGATCACTGGTAAACCATATGGCCTTCATACCAACATTCAATGCACCAATAATATCAGCATTGTAATCATCACCAATCATTACAGCTTCACTTGGATATATGGAAAGTGAATTCAATGCAAACTTGAAGATTTCAGATCTAGGCTTCCTAAAACCAACAATGCATGATAGAACCATTGAATCGAAGAAGTCATATAAACCATACATCTTCAAAACATCAAAAACCTCTAAATCAGTATAGACATTTGAAATCAATCCAACCATAAAACCCATACCTTTAACATTTTCAAGGAAGCTAAGAACACCATCAATCATTGAAGTTAAATCAAACAATGGACGCATATAAGCTCTTCTAAGAGAAACCATGAGATTTTGATTACGATCATAAACTTCTAAAATGGATAAGAAAACCCTCAATTCTAAATCCAATGGAACTTCTATGAAAGAGGATTCTCTAACAACATCACAAATCCTCCTAGAAGACTTATGAGCAGATAGAACCCTATCAAAATCAAAAGTGTAACCGAGCGCCCTCAAAGCCTCAGCTAGACATTTAGCTCTAAAAGCGAAATACTCATCCTCATTCACCCTAGGAGCAATTAGAGTCTTCCAAAAATCCACAAAAACAGCTTTAATCATAAATAGAAGTCAAGTTACTATTAGAATATAAACCTACTGAAAACTAAAGGAGTCCGTGAATAGAAATTATGCAATAATGATGATATTGACAATATATTTTCACTTGGCAATATCCAAGTATCTCGAAATTATCCTAATTACATCATTGAAAATCTCTAGCGGATTCCTCTCACCATCAACAATGTACCAACCAAATTTCTCCGCAAGAAACTTGTAGCTAAACCTAACATTCTCCAAAAACTTTAAATCACTCTCATATCTATCAACCCGCCCCTTGGACCTCTTTAGAGAAGTCTCTGGAGAGATATCGAGAACTATCACCACATCTGGTTGTGGAAGCCCCTTTTCAATGCAAATCATCCAGTCTAGGGGGAGTCCATTTGCATAACCATAGGCTAAACCAGATGGAGTATACCTGTCAGCGATAACTATCCTCCCATCCGTAAGCCAACTTTCAATTAAATTCTTCCTCTCCCATCTATTTGCAGCATAAAGCAACTGTCTAACTTCTGGAGAGAATTGCTTTAAACCATCAAGAAATGCCTTAATTGCCAAACCAATCTCAGTGGTATAATCTGGGAAGGATATAACTTCAACTCTAAACCCCCTCCCAATAAGCCAATTCCTGAGAAGGGAAGCTTGTGTAGCTTTACCAGACTTATCAATACCTTCAAAATCTATGAACAACCTCAAGTTCAAAACACCATTAACGCTTCAAATATATATTACAAAGATTTAAATTGTTTTGTGAAAGAGGTTTCATTATGAATAAAATGATTGAGATAAGAGACCCAATACATGGATACATATTTGCAAATGAATTAGAGAAGGAGGTGATAGATACAAGGGTTTTCCAGAGGTTGAGGAGGATAAATCAGCTTGGAATGGCATACCTAACGTATCCGGGAGCTGAACATAAAAGATTCATACACTGTATTGGGGCCATGCACCTTGCAGGGGAAGTCGGTAGACATCTCTTAAACCTCGGGGAAATAAGTAGAGAAGATGAGCAGTATATACGCTTAGCAGCTCTACTACACGATCTAGGCCATGGACCATTTTCACACACATTTGAAGATGTAATGGTAAAATATCTAAACAAAACACATGAAGATATGACTGTATGGCTAATAGAAAACACTGAAATAAGAGATATAGTTGAAAAATATGGGTACGATTCAAAGGAGCTATCACAATTATCAGTAGGTAGAAGGACTAGTAAACTTAAACCATTTCTAGATGAGATCATATCAAGCCCATTTGACGTGGACAAAATGGATTTCTTGATTAGAGATTCACACTTCACAGGAGTACAATACGGCTTAGTAGACATAAAGAGGCTAATATACTCAATGAACATCGTAGAAGATCATTTGGCAATAGAAGTTCCAGGAGCATTATATGCACTTGAATCCTTCATAATGGCTAGATACGAAATGTTCAAAGCCGTATACTACCATAGAACTGTGAGAAGCGCAAACATGATGATGAGCAAAGCAATGGATTTAGCTGCAGATCACATAGGGTTAAAGAGCATAAAGGACCCTGAAGACTACATAATAATGGACGACCCATACGTAATAGTAAAAATAAGAGAAGTAAAAAACGAGAAAGATGAAAATCTTAAATTAGCATACAAGATGATAGAAATGCTAGAGAGAAGACAATTACTAAAATGTGCATATGAAGCAACAATACATACAAGAGATAAATACGTATCAAGCATATTATCCAATGAAAACATAAGGAGGGAAGTGGAAAGAGAGTTAGCTGAAGAAGCAAAAATACCTGAAGGACAAGTCTACATAGATCTCCCAACACTACCATCAATACCATACAGCCCAAAACAATTAGATCCCATGGAAGTGTACGTATTTGAAGAAGTTGATGATAAGAGGATTTTGAAGAGAATGAGTGAAATATCAAACATAGCAAGTATGTTAAAAGGATACGTGGATGTACTAAGAGTATACACATTCCCACAATATAGGGAAAGTGTGAAGAAAGCTGCAGAAAGAATATTTGGGGAACGTCCAATAACCACAAAAATCTCGCTTTAATGAATTTAACAAAGAAAGTTACATGGACGTTTATCCAGTAATCCTCCAATGATCCTTAATTCTATCCTTCTCAACATCTATAACATATAACCTCAAAGTCCCCTCCATATACCCTGAACCTGGATTAACACATAGAGTTTTACCAATCTTCCTAGCAGCTGAAGATTCATGTATATGTCCATGAAGACCTAGTTTAGGTTGATACTTTTCAATAAATGTTCTAACAGCCTTACTTCCCACAGGAACTATACTTATACCTTTAACTCCATGTTTTGGTCTAAAATCCTTATCCAATTCAGGAGCATTATCCAACCCACTATTATATGGTGGTGCATGGAAATTACATATTAGATGATCCATATCCACAGATACACCATTCAATTTGCTCTCCAAAAGTTTTAACAATTCATCTTCAGGAAGCTCTCTAGGAGTCTTCCATGGCGTAGGATTAACATACTCACAACTTATAAGTTCATGATGATCATCAAGTCTAACAACTTTATCCAATGGGTATATGATTCTATCACTCTCCCTTATTACCTCATCCACAACTGGAGAATCATCATTACCCGGATTCATGATTATCTGAATATCCTTAGGAACATTTTCATCAGCCATCCTAATCCATCTACTAAGAGTCTCCCTCATCTGCTCCTCCATAATCCTATCCCTATCCTCATGTGTAAGACTCTTCCACTCTTCTTCAGTAGTCACGTATGGGTATCCACCGCTAAACCTTATTGTATTACATAGATCATTAAGCTCCCTCTCACTCTTTATATGATAATCAACGTTGAAACGGCAAAAATAACTTCCATCACTCTGCTTAAATATGGGTACAAGCATCTTACCAGTTAGATCGCCACCCATAATAAGAACATTTATCCCCTTAATGTACTTATGAACATTAATAAACTTCCTCCAAGTAGTCTCATTACCATGAACATCAGCTGCAAAAGCAATCCTCATAATCCCACAAATACAATTAAACCTCATGAATAATATAAATTTTAAGATTGCAAAATCTAAAATAATGTAAAGTCTATACAATCAATATGTCTATGAGCAAATGATAAACCTTATATTTTTGTAAAAATAGATTTTTAAATTGAGTGATTAAAAATGGGTGAAGTAATTAGAGAAACTGTATATGTTAGGAGAGCTTCTGGACTTGTTAGAGAGCTAGGGATATTGGAATCACTCTCCGTTGCATTATCTGGAGCTATTGGAGCAGGAATAAACGTACTCGTATTACAGGGAGCCAATCTATATCCAGGAGCCAATGTGCCATTAGCATACGTCTTAGTTGGCTTAATGACAATACCATTAAGCTTCGTAATTGCACACATAGCTGGAGACCTCCCAAGAAGCTCAGCCCTGTATGTATTTGTATCAAGAACAGTAAACCCAATACTCGGATTCCTAGGAGGCTGGGGGATTATATTAGGTTCAGCATTCGTAATTGGAACTCTAAGTAGAGCTTTTGCTGTGAATTTAGGACCATTCCTAGTACTGGCTGGAAGAGCTGCAAAATCAGATAGCTTAATAGGAGCCGGACAATTCCTAATGACCGATGCAGGAATACTAATCACATCATTCATCATGCTCTTAACATTCTTCATAGTACTCACCCTCGGAGCTAGAGTTTACGGCAAATTCATGGACATAGTATTCATAATACCATTAATAGGATTCGTGATAAACCTAATATTACTCGGGATAACACCACAAGGAAGTATAAAGGCGTTATATGATGCTACATGGGGGACTGGAGCATATGATGAAATTGTCAGATTAGGTGTAAAGTATGGTTATACTCCGGAAGCCTTCGCATTCCAGTGGGGTGCAACATTCTCCATAATGAGTGCGGCAGTCTTCGCATACCAAGGTTTTGAGAGAGCAGCATACGTAGCCGGGGAGGTTAAGAGTCCAAAGAAGACAATAATGTACAGCATGTTCGGTGGAACAATACTATTATTCGTACTATACTCATTAACTGCAATACTAAGCTGGAGATGCTATGGTGATTGGATAATAATGTATAACATAGCCATAACTAAGGGTGTTAAGGAACTATTGATAAATCCACCAGCCAGATCCCCATTCGTCGCACATTTGGCAGCATCACTAATACCAGGGATACCTGCACTACAAATATTCCTATACATTGCAGGACTACTATGGCTATTCAACACTCCACCCACAAGATTCCTAGTGGCTTCAAGAACTATGTTTGCAATGTCCTTCGACAGATTCCTACCTGAAAAGGTTGCATATGTTCATCCAAAAACTGGAAGCCCACTAGTGGCAGACACCATATCATTCATCCTTGGAATCATAGGAATAATATTTGCCCACTACCTAGGAATATATGCAGCTGCAGTAAGCGCAACACTCTTTGACCAATTCCTACTACTGCTAGTAATGATTGGAGCATTAATATACCCATTCGTTAAGGAGGATGCTTGGAAAGCTGGATACAGATATGAGTATAAGGGAGTTCCATTGATAACAATAATTGGAATAGTTACTGTTGCCATACAATTCGTAATATACTACCTATGCGTTTCAACGACTGTAATTACGGCATTAACCTTCGGAGCAATATGGTATGGAATTGGAGCAATAGTATTCGCATACTACTACTGGAAGAATAAGCAGAGAGGGATAGATCCAAACCTGATATTCGGAGAGATACCACCCGCATAAAAACAAACCCCCACTTTTTTTAAAAAAATGAAGTGCTTTTAAGTATAATGTAAGTTTACATTTAGATAATAAGAAAGCTTAAATCGTACATATAATACAATCTAGTATTCAGAGATGATCAAGAATGGGTTTGGCAAAAATCAAATTACCAACAGAAATACCAATTGAAATTTATCCGAAACCCATGGAATTCGTTGAAGAAGCAAAATCATTGGTGGATGAAGCTAGAGAAAGGAAAATTGTGATGAGAGTTATGGGTGGACTAGCAATATACCTACTGATAAGTGGAACAAAATATGAAGAGTTATGGAAGAGTATGGAGAGACTTGGAGAGAGGGTATTCACGGATATAGATTTAGCAGCATACGGGAGGGATAGGGAAAAGATATTGAAATACTTGACTGAAGAGAGGAAGAAGGGGATATATATAGTGTGGCAACCATCACTAGCCTTCTACGCTGGTAAAAGACTCATATTCTACGGTTCACCTGAAAGACAGGAGTATAAGGGGAAGATTGTTGGTAGAATACCAATGGTGGAAGTATTCTTCGATAAACTTAGAATGAATCATGAAGTGCCATTTAAAGATAGATTAGAGAAGGGGGAGTATACACTTCCACCAACAGAACTCTTACTAACAAAACTACAGATAGTGAAGATAAATGAGAAGGATATAAAGGATAGCATAACACTACTAGCAGCCTTTGAAGTAACAAACTCAGATAACGGAATAAATGGAGATTACATAGCCAAACTATTAAGCAATGATTGGGGATTCTACTATACATTCACAACAAACCTTGGAAAAGTTAAAGAAACCGTAAAGGAGATGCGTAACAACAAACTGGAAGCTGAACTGGCAGATACTATCATGAATAGAATAGATAGGTTAATGAAGAAGATCGAAGAAGAACCTAAAAGTTTAAGCTGGAAGATGCGAGCAAAAGTTGGGACAAGCAAAAAGTGGTATAATGAGGTTGAAGAGTGGGGCTAAACCCCCCACCTAAACTTCAACCTAGCTAACTCAACTATCTGCATTGGTGTTGAAGCTACAGGTATACCAACAGATTCAAATGCTTTAATCTTAGATTCAGCTGAACCCATACCCATACTTATTATTGCACCAGCATGACCCATCCTCTTACCTGGAGGAGCAGTTTTACCAGCTATGAAAGCAATTATAGGCTTCCTCAAACCAACAGACTTAATATATGAAGCCAATCTCTCCTCAGCATCACCACCAATCTCCCCCACAACCACAACCCCCCTAGTATCAACATCATTAAAGAACATTTCAACAACATCTATGAAATCCAACCCCGTAATCGGGTCCCCACCTATACCAACAACTGTACTCTGTCCAAACCCAGCTAAACTTAAAGCTTCAGAAATCTCATATGTCAAAGTTCCACTCCTAGAAACTATACCTATATATCCAGGTTTAAAGGATCTTTCAGGCATAATTCCAACCTTAACTCTCTCACCAGGGGATATCACTCCCGGACAATTTGGCCCAACGATGATTACACCTTTAAGTTTAGCATAACTTATCAACTTCAATTCATCATGGAGAGGTATACCTTCAGTTATGACAACAATCCTCTTTATACCAGCATCTATAGCTTCATAAACTGCATCACATGCAAATGGTGCTGGAACAAATACTATTGAGGTATTTATGTTTGGATGTTTATCAATAGCTTCCTTAACAGTATTATACACTGGAACCCCTGAAACATTCATACCACCCTTCCCAGGACTTGTACCAGCCTCTATACGGGTACCATACTTTAGCATTACCTCCGTATGATAACTACCCTCCCTACCAGTAATCCCCTGAACTAGTAAAACAGTATTCCTATCAACAATTATTGGCATACTCATACACCCCCATATGCAATTTTAACAGCATGTTTAGCTGCATCCTCATCATTGGTAAAGTAGCTTATCCCAGCCTCCTTGAGAATCCTTCCACCTTCCTCCTCCCTATTACCCACAAGTCTCACTGAAATAGGCTTCTTAACCTCAAATTCACTTAAAGCTTCCACAATCCCCCTAGCAACCTCATCACATCTAGTTATCCCACCATAAACGTTAATGAAAACAGCTTTAACTCTCTCATCCATTAAAAGTAGTTTTAACGCAGCTTTAACTCTCTCAGCCCTAGCACCACCACCAATATCAAGGAAATTTGCAGGTTTACCGCCAAAATGAGCTATGAGATCAAGTGAAGCCATAGTTAAACCAGCACCATTACCAATAATCCCAATATCACCATCCAACTTAACATAGCTAAAACCATAATCCCTAGCCAAAACCTCTTCTGGAGAAAGATCTCTAGTATCACTCTTAAGAGTTTCAGAAAATTCTGGATGCCTATAAAGTGAATTATCATCAATGGTCAACTTGGAATCTAAAGCTAGAAGCCCCTTATCAGTTAATGCCAAAGGATTTATCTCAACAAGATCAGCATCATAACGAATCATAATATCGTATAATGCCCTCACAATCCCATCAAACTGCTTAGCCAAATCCCCCTTAAAACCAAGCGCATCCACAATCCTTCTAACATGAAAATCCCTAAGCCCAATCAATGGGTCAACATAAACTCTAATTATAGCTTCAGGTTTAGTGGCAGCAATCTCCTCAATATCCACACCACCCTCAAGAGAAGCGAGATAAACATAGCTCTTAACAGAACGATCCACAGTAATAGAAACATAATACTCTTTAACAATATTAACAGCCTCCTCCACAAGAACCTTCCTAACGGGAACCCCCTTAACCCCCTCAGAAAACATTTTTGAAGCAGCAGCCTTAACATCATCAATGGATTTAGCAACCCTTATCCCACCAGCCTTCCCCCTACCACCAACAAGCACTTGAGCTTTAACCACGCATGGAAACCCTACCTCCAAAGCCTTCAAACAAGCCTCCTCAACACTAGAAGCTAAACCCCCCCTTGGAACTGGAATCTTGAAATCTGAGAAAATCTTCTTACCCTCAAACTCATAAAGCTTCAAACCAAACCCCCACGCAATAATAGTGAATCTTCAATATATTTATTGCCTCAACTAATTGAAAAGATTTAATACTAGAACCCAATCAATAGGTTTACAGCAAATTTAAAGTTGAGTGTGTAGGGATATGAAAGTTAAAGGGGTTATTGAACATATTAGAAATTCAGCTCAATTGGCATCAATACTTGAAGTAAGTGGATACCCTAAACCTGGAAATGTTCATAGAACCAGAGATCATGCAGATACACGTTACGAACACTTCTTAGCCGGAGCTGTAGCTCTAGGATCATCAGTAGAATTATCAGCAATGAGGGGCATCATGGTTTCAAAAGGGAGAATAGAAAATTCAAAGATAGGTGTTGGGAAGCTTATAAGGAAAGCTGTAATCGACGTTGCAAATTCACATAAGAATGGGAATACCCATCTAGGAATATGCCTACTCTTCATACCACTATCAGCAGCAGCGGCAAAAACGTATATGGAAGAGAATGAAATATCAATACCAAAGTTGAGGAAGAATTTCATGGAAATAATGAATACAACAACAGCTTTAGACACTATAAACGTATATGAAGCCATAAGAATAGCTGGTACACCAAAAGATCTAGGTGAAGTTAAAGAGGGGAGATTTCCAGACATATACGATAAGAATTTTAGAAGGAAGATTCTCGAAGGAGATATCAGATTGATAGAAGTTATGATAGAATCATCATCCTACGATACAGTTGCAAAGGAACTATCAAATGGGATAGAGATATCAGCAGAGTTGGGATTCAAAGAACTTATGGAAGTATACTGGCAAACAAAAGACATAAACATAGCAATTGTACATACATTCCTAAAAATATTATCAGAATATCCAGATACATTCATAGCTAGGAAGATAGGAGTAAAGAAGGTTAGCGACATAAAAAGGGCAGTTGAAATTGGAATCAAAGAAACAAAATGGATCTCAGAAACTGCAAGGGAAATACTAGATTTAGGTGGCCTAACAACTGAAGAGGGGAGAATGAAACTCTGGAAATTCGATGATGAACTACAAAGACTAGGTGACGACTACAACCCAGGAACAACAGCCGATCTAACAGCAACATCAATAATGATAGCCCTACTAATGGGATTAAAATATTAAATCAACGGGATGAAAGAAGGATGGAAGAAGTTAAAGCCCGCGAAGGAGATTTCATTGAAACCATCGAAGGACTAATATTTGATGTAAAAGGGTTAATACATCCACCTGGAAGAATCATAGCATACCTAAGATACATCGAAGACCCATCAGGTGAAAGAATTAGAAATGGAAAGAGGTATAAGAAGGTTTACTCACTAGCTGACAGAGATAGAATTGTAAAGGAAAAATATCCACAATACATACACTACGACAAAAATTTTGGAGAATGGATGGAAAGCGTACCCACAAACCTAATAAAGAAACATTATAAACCAGAATGGAAAGTCTTAGACTTAATAGGTAAAAATGTGTTAGATGAAACTGAGCATTGCGCATTAAAATTAATTGAAACAATACACGACGTGACACAAACACCATTAGAGAAAATGGGGATCACAGGCTCAATACTTGTAGACTTACACACACAAAATTCAGACATAGACATAACAATTTATGGATGGAAAAATTGCATATCAGTATATGAAGAACTAAAAACACTCCTAGAAGAGGGGAGAATGGGATTCAGAAAGTACGACATACAAAAATTAAGCAAACTATATGAATTCAGAGTGAAAGATACTTGGATGAAATTCGAAGACTTCTACAAAATTGAAAGGAGAAAGATTTCACAAGGAGAATTCTTAAACAGGGATTTCTACATAAGATTCATATTAGATTGGGATGAAGTAGAGGAGAAGTATGGAGATAAAATATACAGAACTATTGGATATGCCAAGGTGAAAGCATTAATAGAAGACGATAAATACGCAATATTTACACCATGCAAGTACACCATATCCAATGTAGAGTTAATTGAAGGAGAATGCAACCCGAAAAAGTTAACAGAAATAACATCATTTAGAGGTAGATTTTGCGAGCAAGCTAGAAGAGGGGAATGGGTGATAGCTCAAGGGAAAATCGAAATAGTAACTACAAATAGTGGCGAGGAATACTGTAGAATGGTTTTAGGAGGGAAACCATCAGACTTCATGATATTAAAAGAATAAAAAATTGGAGGGTTAATGAATTGTAAATCAAAAGGGAATCTACAACCTCTTCTTCACAGCCCTATCATAAACAATCCAATTCTCATATAATCTAACGTCCTTCTCCTTTAAAAGTTCAAGAACCTTTGATCTAATCTCTTCACTCTTAACTTCATCCCTACCAGCAAAATGCCTCTCAACTTCCTCAGCCAATTCACGAGCTGTACAAAGATCAGAGCCAGTCTTCAAAATTGAGGTAACAAGCTTCTCACGGGCAAACTCCTCAACAGACCCATTCCTCTTAACAACTTTAACAACCATTAGAAATACACCTACCTAATTATAGGAGACACATGTATATAAAGATACTTATCTTATATAAAAACACCATAATTATAATGTAAAAACATGTTTAGACATTATTCAGTATTCAGTTATGATAACATTTATTACACAAAAGAACAAAATTAGAAGTGAAAATAGTGATGAAGATTCAAGACATAGTATGGGGATATATGAGAAGCATATATAATCCATGGCTATCAACAAATTGGAACAAATTTGATAAAAGACTTAGAGAAGATCTAATACTTTTCAGAGATAAATTGTATGGATGTAGTAGTGTTGATGAAATAAGAGAAAACATAAAGACACTAGTTAGATTATACATATCATCTCCAGATAATGTTAAAGAATGTTTCATAGAAATGCTGAAGAAGACAGAAGAATACTACAAAAAGAATTCCATAGAACTAGATTTCAGTAGAATGCTAAAACAATACAAAGTAACAATAATAGTCAAAGATGATGAGAATAGAGTTGTGAAATCAGCCCAAATCACAGTCATGTATAATGGTAGGGAAATATGGAAAGGGATTACATCTGAAAATGGTAAGATAACACTAGATTTAAATGAAGGGAGATACACCATATTCGCATCATTAAGTGAAGAAGAGTGGTATGGATTAAACATAGTTGAATTAAATATCCCCCAAGAAGGTGAAGAGAAATTGATAATTATAAAGAGGCATCCCAAATATGAAACTATAAAACCAATATTAAAAGAAAGGAAACATTGAAATTCAAAAAGATTCACACAATAAATGATTAAAATGAAGTTGGATGATGAGTTAACCATAAGCCAATTAGAAGAGAAAGTTTGGAAATTCATAGAGAATAGAAATTGGGAGAAATATCATAAACCAAAAGATATAGCTGAATCCATATGCATAGAAGCAGCAGAACTACTTGAACTATTCCAATGGAGAAGCCACGAAGAAGTGGAGAAACTAATGGGTAGAGAAGATTATAGAAATAGAATTGAAGAGGAATTAGCCGACATAACCATATACATACTCAGTTTCGCAAAAGTTACTGGAATAGATCTATCGAAATCCATAATTGAGAAAATCGAGAAAAATGCAAAAAAGTATCCTGTGGAAAAGTATTATGGTAAAGCATATTTAGAGGGTAACATTAAACTTGATTCGACATATCAATCCTCTTAACATAATCCTCAACTTTAATGGCTAAATTCATGAAAGCCTTAACAGTAGAGGTATCATCACCACTAAGAATAAGCAATCCACCCCCTATCAGAAGCTTCATAAAGCCTCTTATCCAATGGTATTCTACCGAGGAAATCCAACCCCATTTCCACGGCAATCCTCTCACCACCACCCTTCATAAAGAGATCCACCTCAACACCACAATTTGGACACACAAATCCACTCATATTCTCCACAACCCCAATAATTGGAATATTCAGAACTCTACAGAAACCCACAGCCCTCCTCACAACAATCTGTGAAACTTCAGAGGGTATGGTAACTATTATGGCTCCAGTAATATTAGGTATAGATTGAGCTATTGTTAGAGGTTCATCACCAGTACCTGGAGGCAAATCGATAAATAGGAAATCCAATCTGCTCCAATCAATATCACCAATAAACTGTTTTATAGCAGTAGTCTTCAAAGGACCCCTCCAAATAACTGGAGTGCAATCGTTGGGCAATAGGTAATCTATTGAGACAACCTTAACATCCAATGGACCTATGACAGGCTTAATACCATTAGGTCCAGCTAAAAGCTCCTTACCCCTAAGATTTAGAAGTTTAGGTATAGTTGGCCCAGTAATATCAGCATCAAGAATACCAACAAGCCCCCTCCCCCCTAGAAGCAATGACCAACGCAAGATTAGCTGTAATAACACTCTTACCAACACCACCCTTACCACTCAAAACAGCAATCTTATACTTAACATCACCCATCCTACGCTTCACAGCCTCATAATCCTCTTACTAGTTTCCTCCACCCCACTCATATCAAATCATCAATATGCAAACCAAATAATAAAAGGCGCTCTATTTATACTTTATAGGGTAGAAGAAGCTCCAACAACAATGAAGCTATAAATGCAGAAACAAGAAGTACAATTAAAAACTTAGGGAATTGATGAGTGAAGAAGTAGAGTGATTTACCTTTTACTCGATAGTATATTGCAGAGCCAATACACATACCAATAAGTAGGGAGATAACACGCAAAATGAATAATGCTAAATCCAATTTAAGCAGCCCCCCACCTCTTAAGAATATCCTTAGAATTAACGATTTCAGCACCATAAAGTTCATGCATAAATCTCAAACCAATATTATGATCATCAACATTAAATGCCGCTACACAATCTGAGGGGACGATCAATTTATATCCATGATAAAATGCGTCAGCCGCCGTATGCATAACACAAATATGCGTATGAATACCTGTAAGTATCAATGTATCCACATTCAACTCCCTCAAGAGGACATACAGATCAGTTCCATAAAAACCACTATACCTCCTCTTCTCAACAATGAAATCAGAGCTACTAGGCTTCAATTCATCAATAACCATAGCTCCATGCGAACCCCTAACAGCATGAGAACCCCACTTTTTAAACTCTCCATCAACATTAGGTAGATGCGAATCATTAACATAAATTACTGGAACACCAATCTCCCTTGCAGCATCAATTAACAATCTAATATTTGGAATGATCTTCAAAGCAGCATCACACTTAAAGCACCATAAACAAAATCATTCAACATATCAATAACAAGTAAAGAATCAACCAACAAACCCCACCAAACAATAATATGGAAATGGAGAATAAAAGCATAACCCATAAAAAAGCTTTGTAATTTTTAGATCTAAAGAGTTGCTTAGAGAATGAGCTGGCGGAAGGGGAATATTCCCCGCTACATTAAGTTGTTGGAAATATGAACATAAATTTACTGATAAAGAAGTTTAATATTACCAAGGTAAATGGCACTTTGTCATATAATCCATTATTTGAATCATAATGTATATGTTGTCACTGGACTTTCCCATCCAGCTAGAATAGATGTTAATGCTGGATTTATAAGAACAAATAACTCAATAGTTCATATTGATGCTGAAATGACAGTTAGCAATGGAAACAGCCATTGAATATAGTCAATCTCTCAAATCCTCCCCAAAATCGTATAAATTACTTTTGGATACTTAAGTCATGGATCAAATAGCAACTTCCGTACTGGAAGTTATTAGTCTTGCTTCTAAAAGTAGAATTAGCGTGAATTTCTCTATTCACGTAATTTCAACTTACAGTTGTTTTAATGGCATTTTGTGTAGAGCTTCTTCGAAAAGAGTTTTAATGGATTCCCGTAGATTCTCCCCGGATTTAAGGTGCTTATACCACCAATTTTCCACTACCTGTTTAAGTTCTTTTGGATCATATAGGAATCTCTGCTCAGATTCCGTCATCCACTCCCTTATATCCCTGCTGAAAATTCTGTTAAGTCTATTTTGATTAAAGCTTTTCAGGATTCCGGCTTCAATTAAAGCTTGTTGAGCCACAAGATCGTTCACACATTCAGCTAAGACTTTTCTACGTATATCCTCTTGATATATTATGTCTGTAGTGTTCAGATGAGCAATTTCATGTGTGAAGCCATGTAATAGCTTTGATAATGGGGCTTTGACAGCTTCGAAAGTAATGAATCCTTCCTCAATGAAGGCATCACCATGCCCACCAGCAATAGGCTCCACGAAAAAGACCTTTATTTCCCTAATATTCCATTTAAGCCTACTTGCTGAACATATCCCCTTAAGAATATCCCTTCCATGAGTTTTCCATACTCTTAAAAGCGGAGAAACATTTCTCTTCAAGGAAGGTAGAATAGCCTTCCAATGATCTTCATAGACTTTTATACTCTCCTGTAAAAGTGGGAGAATTATATGTTCTCCCAATCGCTTAACTTTAGCATTCAAACCCCCCTTCCCACACATGAATACTCTCAAATGCCAAAGTATATTAGGTAATGAGAGCTCCTCTTGCCACTCCTCCAAAAATTCTCTGCTAAAAGGTAAAGACTCTCTTTTCATCCTCATCTTTATTTTATGAGCATTTAAAGCCATCTCCACAGCATAAACAGTAGCTACATCAAAAGAGAATTTAAATGAAACATTTGGGAGAATTTCCATTCAAATTCCCGAATCTAGTTTCCAACAAAGAATTTAAATTCCTTTTGAAATTTTAAGGTATCATTATGATTGAAGAATTAAAAGTGTTGAAAGCGAATCATATTCAAAAGCCATTGATAAGTTCAAGTCAATACGCTCAAATTATTCCTAAATATTCTCATTTACATGTTGTCTGCATGCATCATACCCATATTTTAAGGCTTTTAAGTTTACTTCTAAAGCTCTACCTGTAAATACTTCTTTTAATGTGTTCTCCACATCTGTTATTTCAATGTATTCTGATAGGATTCCTGTTGCTATTAGTGATCCCAAGAGGACTATATTTTCAGCTATTTCACTTCCAGCTTTTAATGCTAAATTCAACGCATCGATTATCACATATTTTAGTTTTAACCTATCCAATTCAGATATTATCTGATTTTTTGTTGGAATAGTTCTTGCCATTGGTGGTCTAATTATCCTATCATTAATTACTAGTATGCTTTTCTGATTAGCGTACTGTATATATCTTAATACTTCCATCATTTCCAATCCCACTATGGCATCTGCCATTCCAATGCCAATTAATGGTGATTCAACATCCCCCATTCTCACATGCACAACAACACTTCCACCCCTCTGAGCCATCCCATGAATCTCTGAGGTTAAGGCTTTAACCCCCCTCCTTATGGCTGATGATGCCAGTATCCTACCCATCGTTAATATACCTTGACCTCCAACACCAACTAACAATATGTTTTTAGAGTGCATTTTAATTAACCCTCCAAACCTCCTCCCAATCCTTTGATGGGGTTTCCGATGGCTTTATTGCATTGAACGGACATATCTGCATACAAACAGAACATCCAAAGCATAATATTGGATCTATACTAGCCTTCTTATCTGGCATTGGTGTTATTGCTGGACATGAAAGCTGATTGTAGCATATTCCGCAAGCTCTACATAATTCTAAATCAACCAGATATCTAGGTATACGCACACCTCTACGCCTAGCATTAGAGACAACCATCAATGTACATGCTCTACGGGAATTTACTAAAGCCACAGTCCTATTCTCCAAAACAAACTTTATTGCCTTCACAAGCTTATCTATAGAATCCTTAACGTTAAATGGATCTATAGTCTCAACACACTTTACACCCACACCTCTAGCTATATCCTCTATCTTAACTTCATCAACTCTAGCTCCAGTAGCTGTGAAACCTGAACCTGGATGTGGTTGATGACCAGTCATAGCTGTAATTCTATTGTCTAAAACCATTACAAGCATGGGGGATTTATTATACACAGAATTTATTAAGGCTGGTATACATGCATGGTAAAATGTTGAGTCGCCCATAATTGCAACTATAAATTGATTTGAAGCATGCGCTAGACCGTTGGCTGAACCTATCCCACCACCCATTTCCAACATTATGTCTTGAACTTTGAATGGTTCATCAACACCCAAACTATAACAGCCAATATCACCCGCAAAAATCACATCTCTAACCCCAGATTTTGCTAAAGCCCATTTCAATTCCAAGAATGAAGCTCTATGTGGGCATCCGGAACATAATGTTGGAGGTCTAGTTGGAATCTCAATATTACATTTCAATGGATTTAAGAAGTTTGATGGAACTGGAACATCCATAAACTTTGCTACACCATGAATCAGTTTATCAATATTTAATTCACCAATTAATGGTATGAGATCTTTACCATGAATTTCACATTCAACCCCTTCCTCAAATGCCATTGCCTTAACATCCCTCTCCAATATTGGTTCAAGTTCTTCAATTACAAGAGCCACATCACACCCACCAAGAGCATCCAGTATAAGCCTCCTAGGAGCTGGAACTGTCGTGGATATCTTCAAAATATTCACCTTACCCTCAACGCCAAGTATTTTGAGGCAATCCATCAAGTAGCCATATCCAGTTCCACAGCATATTATGAGCCTCCTAGAACCATTATCAATATACTTGTTGAATGGGGAATTATTAACCTCCTCACAAATTGAACGCCACTTCTCAATAAGCTTAACTCTAAGTTTCCTAGCATGAGCTGGTACAAGTGCAAATCTACTTGGATCCTTAACAAACCTTCCAGTAGACTTCAAACTGGGGACAACATCAAATTTTACCGGTCCACTAGAATGACTAACCCTAGTTGTAGATCTAAATATTACTGGATGCTTAAACTTTTCACTAAAATTGAAAGCGTATTTAACAAGCTCTTTAGCCTCCCATGGAGAGTAAGCTTCAAAAACCGGTATATATGCATGTAAACCATAATACCTATTATCCTGCTCATTCTGACTACTCCACATATCAGGATCTTCAGCACTAACAATTAGAAAACCAGCCTCAACACCAATATAAGCACTACTCATAAGCGCATCAGCAGCAACATTTAAACCCACATGTTTCATAGCAGTTAAAGATCTAACACCACAAAGAGATGCAGCATAAGCAGATTCAAAAGCAACCTTCTCATTAACACTCCACTCAACATAGAAACCATAATGCTCAGCCACATCAGCAAGGGATTCCAAAATCTCAGTAGATGGAGTCCCAGGGTAAGCTGCAGCAAACCCTAAACCAGCTTCAATAGCACCCCTAGCAATAGCCTCATTACCCAACAATAAGACAACACTACCAGGTGGATACAGAAGTGGATGCACCAAATCAAATTCACCAATAAATGTCAACCTATTATATACATCGAAACGAATATAACGTTAACCATAATTGAATTTAAAATTAAACACTCACAACACTCGTTGGAGAAACCTTAAGCCTAGAGAGCATAGAATTTGAAGCTATGAAAAGTATTATTGATGCGATGAAATCAACTGGTGGAAGCAGTATCCCCACAATATATATTATGGCTGAAATTAGAAACGCAGACTCTTTAAAATCACTATTTATCTTCGTCAATAAATATGCAAAACCAATCCTACCAACAACGAGAAGCATTATTCCAAAGAATATTAGGATTAAGCTAATCAGTGGAAAAATCAAGCTAACCAAAAAACCAATGATAAACATTAAACAAGCACCGAGATACCCAACCTTAACCATAGAAGATGACGTGGAATAACGTACATTAAACTCTGAGAAACCATTCATAGAATCCATTAAATATAAGAATACTGCGATCAATAAGATTAAGCATCCAGCTAAACCCATAATCAAAATTAAAATAGATGCAGAGATTGAGGAAATGCTTAAAGCCCTTCTAACAATCATAAATCTTATGAAACCCCAAAGCAAGCTAGATCCAAGTAGGAGAGATGCAATTATGTATAGTAAACTGTAATTCCTCAACCCCTTAAACCCTCTGATTAAACTCCCCCTCTCCAAATCGCTAATATCATCAAAACCCCTGGATACACTCATTGTAAATCAGCATAAAAATATGGAAATAACTATTTAAATTTCCCTATGAAGTTACACTATCAATCTAGATGATATATGGCTTC
>Ga0197143_1000958_pt1 | contig 26440 bp, 20 predicted proteins | sample GBS70_MetaG_FD_148603 | JGI IMG/M metagenome (GOLD analysis project Ga0197143, IMG submission 148603) | Sediment microbial communities from Great Boiling Springs, Gerlach, Nevada, United States - GBS 70_MetaG | ecosystem: Environmental > Aquatic > Thermal springs > Hot (42-90C) > Sediment... | reverse complement strand
GGCTATTACGAAGTATTTGAGGGAAAACCAATTTATAATTTCTTTTTCAGTGTTAAAAATAGAAATCTCTTTCTTACATTACCTTCTTATAGTAATGTTAAAATCAGGATTTTTGATGTTAGTGGTGGAGTAATTTATAATGTTGATAAAAACTTAAACATTGGTTTGAATGTTATTGAAATTCCTGTCAAGAAAGGTGTTTATATTTTTGAAATTATGTATAATGGAGAAAAGTTCAGATTTAAACATGTTATAAATTAGGGAGGTTATGATATGAGAAGACTTATCCTTGTTTCATTTCTAATTTTAGGATGTTCTGCTAAGAAAACACCATCTGAGACACCTATTACATACGATGATATTATGAATGAAGCTTGGAAAAGTTATTCAAATTTTGAATTTTCAGAAGCAAGAAATTTATTTTCTCAGGCACTTTCAATAAATAGTAGGGATAGAGAAGCTTATTATGGAAATGCTCTATCTTCCGCTTCTTTGTCATTATATCAAGAAGCTTTCTCTCTTTCATCATCAGGGATTTTTGCACAAGGAGAACCTCCTTTGAGTAAAGTTGTGAAAGAAATCATATTAAATAATATGCCTGATACAGCTTTAATACTCTCTGAAAAGGTTGGAAATGATAGTATTTATTTTGGTTATTATTATATTCAAATATCTGATACGCCAATTCTTGAAGTTTCATCTATATTTCTAAATAATTCACTTAAATCCATTTATGGATTTGATAGGAATAAAATTATAGTGCCATTTACTCATGTTTTAGATCAATTTGGTGATATTAAACAAAGTGATTTACCAAAAGCGAATGATACTATTATATACGCTGTTTCGAAACCTACTGTTAAAAATATTGATAGTTTGCTTTGGAATGTTATTATTTTGTCTTCAGGTATAGGTTATTTAAGCGATAATTTAAGCCAGGCTATGGTATATGGTTATTTAGCATATTTTACAAATCCTGAAAATCCATTGAAACCAAGAATTGTAAAAAAGTTTGAAAAGGATGATAATAACTTTAATCTTGCAAGAATTTTATATGAATTAGAACTTTATTATAATTTAACAAATTTACTACATGATGTTTATCCAAATTGGCCATATAATAATTGGGGAGATAATATAAAAGATGATATAAAGTGGGTTTATAATAACCAAAACCAGATAAAATCAAAATTTTATGAGTATTTATCTACACAACCGTAAAAGGGGGTAAAGAGATGATTGAGCTAATTTTGATAAGCAAGATGGCGCTTGTGAAAGGTGCCCAAGTTGCTGGGAGAGCTGATCTATCAAAACTAAATAGAGTATATGGGTATGTTGAAAGGGAAGGCTCCTACTATAATCCTAAGAATCCTGCTCAAACATATGCTTTTGTCGATATATATCAAGATAGCTCTGTAAATCAGTATGGTTTGCTTTCAACACTTCACAAACCTGTTTATGTTTCCGCTAATGGTGATACTATTCTATTTTGTTTTAGAAGAGTTGACGTTGCTGGTGGTTCTGGAAGAATTGGAGTTGCTTGGAGTTATGATAGGGGTCAAACCTGGAATACTGCCGGCAATATAAATGGAACTCCAAATGGTAGATATCCAAGTGCTGTTGGATTTACATCTGATGGAACACCAGTTTGCTCATGGCCAGAGCTTATAGGAGGTAACTGGGGTGCTATGGCTATAGGGAAGGTTGGTAGTCCGGCTGTTGTTACAACTAATCTTGGAACATATAGAAGCATAGGTTATAAGGTTGGTACAGATACATTTGCTTTTATAGGTTTTACATCAGGTACAGATATTGTCTATCTTGGATTTTATGATGCAATAAGTAATGATTTTATAGGTTCTCCTATTGCTGTTAGAGATCCAGCTAATGATTTTGGTATTGTACCATATGCGGTTGATATAATTGATGATTCAGTTTATGTTATTGGTTTTGATAATACTGTTTCAAGTCCTACAGAAAATAAAGTTGGATATTTCTTGATTAAGAAAGATGGAACTACAAATCCAGATCCTGCTAGTGGAAATAATCTTATAGATACACTTGCTCTTTATGCGTTTACAATAGGTGGTAAAAACTTCACTGTTCTTGTTGATATAGATGTTAGATTTTCACCAAATTACATTTATGTTCTTTATGCACTTCAAGAAAATCCTGTTCCATATGATGATTCAACAGTTTCGCATATTTTAGTTTTACAGAAATACACAAAAACTCCTAGTGGAACAATAGATTGGTCAGTTCCTATTCATCAATGGATATGGGCACCTTGGTATAATAATAGTGTTCAAAATAAATTACCATTTGCTCACCAGCCGAAGCTTGCAATAAAGGGTGATGATCAAATCGTTATTCTTTTTGTTCAATGGACAGATTCAACAAATTCTGGTTGTGGAACAAATTATGCAGGTAATGCTCCAAAAGATATATTCTATATTGCTAGTGGTAATGGTGGTGTAAATTGGGGTTTGAGGAAAGTAAATTGGAATAATAATCCAAGTAAGCTTGAAGATTTTGTATGGCCAGCAAGGGTTGGTTCAAGAGATCTTTCAATAACAGATCAGGATACACTTATTATTGCTTATCTAACTCCTACGGATGGTTCTACGGATATACATTGTAATGCTTTAAGTGCTGGATCAGTTACAGGTTCTTACAATTGGTTAGCTAAGGAAGGTGTATCTTATAATAATGGGGATTTCCAAGATACTTTGATTGTTGTTGATGTTTCTGAAATTTCTAAGAGTTATAATTATTCCATAATTGGTCTGAAAGGTCAGATTAAGGTTAAGACATTAGATAAAAATGCTATTGTATCATTATATAATCTAAATGGTTCCTTGATTGATAGGAAGATAGGGGATAATATCCTATTTAAGGTTAAGAAGGGTATTTATATTGTTAGAATAAATAAGGAAAACTATAAGGTTGTTGTTCAATAGTTTTTAGCCCCCTTTGGGGGCTTTTGAAATATGAAGAAAGTTGGTATCTTAGCAATTCAGGGTGATTTTTATGAGCATAAATTAATTTTAGAAAAATTAGATGTTCCTTATAAATTTGTAAAAAATAAAGAAGATTTTAAAGATATTTATGGACTTATTATTCCAGGTGGAGAATCTACAACATTAAGAAAGATTATCAAAAACAATTACTTGGAAGAGGAAATTTTAAAGTGGAAGGAGGATAATAGACCTACACTTGGAACATGTGCAGGTATTATTATAATGTCAAAGAAAATTTTAAATGATGAGGAAGGTAAAGGTTATGGTTTTTTAGATATTGAAATTGAGAGGAATGCTTATGGGAGACAAAGGGAAAGTTTTATAGCAGAAATTGAATATTCGTTTGGTTATAAATCAAAAGTTGCTTTTATTAGAGCACCAATTATTAGAAAAATAAATAAAGGTGAAATTATTGCTAAGTTAGATGATGAAATTGTAGGTATTAAAGATAAAAATTTTATAGGAATAACATTTCATCCTGAAATAACATTTGATACAAAACTTCATGAATTTTTCTTAAAATTATTATGATTAAACTTTTAAATGTATCAAAAAACTATGGAAGTAAAAAAATTCTTGAAAATGTTAATTTCCAAGTAAATAAGGGTGATTTTGTATTTATTGTAGGTGAAAGTGGTATAGGTAAGACAACACTACTTAAACATTTATATATTGATGAATTTGCTGATAGTGGAGAAGTTTATATATTTGATAAATTAGTTCATAAAAAATTAAAAATTAGTGAAATTCAAGATTTAAGATATAAAATTGGTGTTATTTTTCAAGATTATAAAATTTTAAACGATAGAACAGTTTATGAAAATGTTATTTTTCCATTAAGATATATGGGACTTTCAAAAAAATTATGTGAGGATAGAGTTGAGTTTGCTTTAAAATTCACAAAATTAACTAATATAAAAAATGATTATCCTTATTACCTTTCAGGAGGTGAGCAACAAAGAGTAGCAATTGCAAGAGCAATAGCAAGACAACCTGAAATTTTAATAGCAGATGAGCCGACAGGGAATCTTGATTTATTAACCTCTATTGAAATTTTAAAAATTTTGGTTGATTTGAATTTTCAAGGTATGACAATTATTATGGCAACACATAATCTTGAATTATTAAATTATGTTAAAAATGCCAAAATTTATAAAATTGAAAATTATAATTTAAAGCCTTTTAACGGGAACTTTAATTGACTTTTCTCCATTTTTTTTGAACTTTAATTTTATTTCAATTGTATCGTTTTCATTTAAGTCATTTTTCAAATTTATTAACATTATATGATAGGAAAGTGGTTTTAATTCAAAATGATTTTTTATTTCAATAAAATCAATTTTTCTCATACCAAGTTTATCTCCTTCTTTGAATGTTTCATGAATTTCAGTTATTTCGGAACAATTACAATAAACCTCATATAACGTATCTATTTGTCCATAATTTCTAATTTTCATAAAAACTGCACTTGTTCCACCCTTTATTGAAATTCTTGCATAAGCATTTGTAATCTCAATTCCTTCTTTTTTTAAGCATGAAACAAGAAAAATAATAATTAATGGTTTTTTCAAAATTATTAAAATTTTAAAGGTTTTGTTCCCTTATTTTTAAAGCTTTAAAATTTTGAAACTATGGCTTTAAAAGAATTCAAAATGCCTGAAATTGCTGAAAGTGTCCATGAGGGTGAAATTGGAAAAATTCTTGTAAAGGAAGGTGATTATGTTAAAAGAGAACAACCTTTAATTGAGGTTCTTACAGATAAAGTTAATACTGAACTTCCTTCTCCCTACGAAGGGTATGTTATAAAAATTCTTGTAAAAGAAGGAGATGTTGTTAGTGTTGGAACACCCTTAATTATTATTGGAGATAGCTTAGATGAAAAAATTGAAGATAAAATAGAAAATGTTAAAAAAGAAATTATTCAAGAAAGAATAACAATTGATGATAAAGGAGAAATTAAAGTTGAAAGACCACTTGCCGCTCCTGCAGTAAGAAAATTAGCACGAGAACTTGGTTTAGATTTAAGTTTAATTAAGGGAACAGGACCAAGGGGAAGAATTACAAAAGAAGATGTTTTAAATTATGTTAATAGAATTAAGGAAGAAGTTAAAATTGAAAGGAAAGAAACACTTGAAGAAGTTATACCAATTAAAGGTATAAGAAGAAAAATAGCTGAACATCTAAGATTATCAAAAGATAGAGCTGTTCATACATTACATGTAGATGAAATTGATATGACAGAAATTGTGAAGTTAAGAGAAAGACTTAAAAAATTTGCTGATGAACAAAATGTAAAATTAACTTATTTACCATTTATAATGAAAGCAGTAGCAACAGCTCTTAAAAAACATCCATATTTCAATGCAATTGTTGATGATGAAAAAGGAGAAATTATACTAAAAAAATACTATAATATTGGTGTTGCAGTTGATACACCTGATGGATTAATTGTTCCTGTAATAAAGGATGTTGATAAGAAAAGCATTATTCAAATAGCAAAAGAGCTTGAAGATATTTCAAATAGAGCAAGAGAAGGAAAATTAAACTTGGAGGAACTTCAAGATGGAACATTTTCAATAACAAATGTTGGCTCAATTGGAGGTGTTTTTGCTTTTCCTGTTATAGACTATCCAAGAGTTGCTATTCTTGGAACACATAAAATAAAAAAAGCACCTGTTGTAAATGATAAAGATGAAATTGTAATAAGATATATGATGTTTGTATCACTTTCATTTGACCATAGAGTAGTTGATGGTGCTGAGGCAGCAAGATTTACAAGAACACTATCAAGAATACTTGAAAATCCAGATATATTTATTTTGGAGGTAATATGATAGCAATTGCAAAAACCAAACCAGGAAAAGGATTTGAAATTATTAAAAGAGATATTCCAAAAATAAACGATGATGAAATTTTAATAGAAGTAAAATTTGCTTCAATTTGTGGAAGTGATGTCCATGCTTATGTATGGGATGAATGGGCAAAAGAAGAATTTAATGAATTTCCAAGAATTATTGGACATGAAATTGGTGGTATTGTGGTTGAAAAAGGTAAAAATGTAAAAAATTTAGAAATTGGAGATTTTGTAGCTATTGAAAGTCATTTTTGGTGTAATGAATGTTATAATTGTAAAGTTGGAAATTTTCATGTTTGTAAAAATATGAAAATTCTTGGTTTTGGAGTAGATGGGGGATTTGCTAATTATTTAAAAATTCCTTATAAAAATGCTATTAAAGTTCCGAACAATATAAAAAAAGAATTTATTCCATTAATGGAACCTATGGGAAATGCGGTTGATAGTGTATTAGCGGAAGATATTAGTTCAAAAAATGTTTTAATTGTAGGTTGTGGTCCAATTGGACTTATGGCAACTGCTATTTGTAAAATTTCTGGTGCTAATAAAATTATTACTATGGATATAAATGAAAATAGATTAAATATTTCAAAAATTATGGGTTCAGATTACCTTATAAATCCAAATAAAGATAATGTTTATGAAAAAATAATGGAAATAACAGATAATATAGGCGTTGATGTTATTCTTGAATTTTCTGGAAGTTCTGAGGGTTTTAAAAGTGCTATTAAAACAATTGTTGAAGGTGGAAGAGTTTCACTTCTTGGTCTCTATTCAAAACCTTTTGAATTTGATTTTAATAATTACTTTATAATGAAAAATTTAAGAATTTATGGTATAATTGGAAGGAGAATTTATTCTACCTGGTTTAAAACAATTAATCTAATTAATAAAATTGATTTAACACCAATAATTAGTCATCGTATTAAACTTGAAGATTTTGAAAAAGGTTTTGAGTATATTTTAAATGGAAAAGCAATTAAAGTTATTTTTGAAATCAGCTGAAAATTACAATTTAGTCTTAAATGGAGAACTATATGATTATTCAAAAGCTATTTGGATAGCTCATATATTATTTATTGAAAAATATCTAAGAAATTTTAATGAAATTGTTGTTTATAAAGGATTTTGGAGTGGATATGAACTTTACGAAAAACCATATTATAGATTTATATCAGATGTTGATTTTTTTGTTTTAGATGAAAATTATAAAAAATTAAGGGAATTTTTTTTAGACTTAAAATTTAATTATTATTTTCAATTTTCAAATAAAATTCCTAAATTTATAAAAAACTCATTTGAATATGAAATGGCTTTCTCAAAAAATCTTTTAAATTTTGAAATTCACAGAAAATTATTTCCACCATATTTTATTGAAATTGATAGAAAAAAATTATTAAAAAGGGTAATTGAATGGAAATTTAATTTATTAACATTTCCTATGGAGGAACAATTTATTATTTCAGTTTTACATTTTTATAAGAGTAGTCAAAAAGTTTTTTATTGGCTTTGGGATATATTCATTCTTTTAACACTTGTTGATTTAAAAAAAATTAAAGAAATTTGCCAATACTATTCAATTGATTATGAAAAATTTATTAAAATTATTGAAGAGATTAAAACTGGCAAATTTATAAAAAGGAATTTATTTTTTAAGAGAAGTTTAAAAAATTACTTAATGTTTTTTGCTTTTAAATTCTTTTCAAAATTATAAGCTTTTTTCTACTTTTTCAATCATTTTTTGAAATTCTTTATCTTTTATAATTAACTTTCTTGCTCTATTATAACCATTTATAATTGTGCTATGATCTTTATTTAAAGCTTTTGCAATAGCAGTATATGGAATTTTAAAATGATTTCTTGATATATAAATAACAACATATCTTGCATATAACAATTTTTTAACTTTTATGCGACTTTTCAATTCATTTTCATCAATTGAGAACTTATTACAAACAACTTCAATAATTTTTGAAATATCATAATTTTTTCTGTTAGAAATAAGATCTGAAATTAAATGCTTAAATAATTTATAATTCATCTCATATTCTGAAAAATTATAGTATGCTGAAATTCGTGCTATTACACCCTCAAGCTCTCTAACGCTTATTATATTACTTTTAGCTACTTCCCACAATAGTTCATTTTGAACATTTAAATTTTCTTCCTTTGCTTTTAACTTCAATATCTGATATCTTGTTTCCATAGAAGGAGGTTGAATTTCAATAACAATACCCTTTATTATTCTGTTTTTTATTTCTTCTTTAATTTTTAAGTTTTTTATATGTTTTATACCTGCTAAAATAATGTACTTGTTTCTTGAAAGCAAATAATCAATCATATTTAAAATTTCTTCTTGAAGTGTAGGTTTGTCTTCAATAAAGTCAAAATTATCTAAGATTAACATATCAATTTCTCTATATTTATTTCTAAAAGTGTTTGTAGATTGGTTTTTAATAGCTTCTATTAGTTCATTGAAGAAACTTTCAGTAGTTATATATCTTATTTTTAGTTTATTATTCAATTCAATTGCTTTATTACCAATAGCATTTATAATATGAGTCTTTCCAAGACCACTTTTACCATAAATATAAAATGGATTATAAGTTTTTAAAAAATTCTTACTAATTGAAATTGCTATATTATATAAAATTTCGTTTTCTTTACCAACAACAAAATTTTCAAATGTATAACTTCTAATAAGTGTTGAAATTTCAATAGACTTTTTAAATAATGTTGGCTTTTTTTCATCAAAAATCCAATTTATATTTTCTATATTAAATTTTTTAAGTGCTTTTCTTAATTGTTCTCCATAATGTTGTTCGATCCATTCAGCAAAATATTCATTAGGTGCTTGAAGAAAAATAGTATTTCCTTCAATATTTAAAGGTTTTATTGATGATAACCAATCTTTTGTAATTTTTTGAGGAAATATTTGAAGTAAAATTTCTATTACATTTTGCCAAATTAATTTAAGAGAACTTGGCACAGTTTGAAAATTCTAAATGTTAATTCCTTCCTGTTTATTAGACAAATTAAATTACTTAACCATTCTTTCAAGCTTAACAAATTCCAAGGATAATGTTTTAACACCATAATCTTTAAATAGAACAGTAATTAAATTTCTTTTTATTTCTAAAACCTTACCTATACCAAACTTATGATGTCTAACCAAATCACCTTTCTTATAAGTTAAACTTAAATCCGAAACATTATCCCATATAATTTTGCCATCCTTATAACCAATTTCATCTAAGAATCTTGAAATTTGAAGTTCTTTTCTTCCTCTTAAAAATCTTGTTTTACAATATGATAAATATAATTCTTCTTTTGCTCTTGTAATTGCAACATAAAATAATCTTCTTTCTTCTTCTAAATTTCCTTCTTCTATACTTAAATAATGTGGTAATATATCATCTTCCAGTCCAATTAGAAACACAACGGGAAATTCGAGTCCCTTTGCTGAATGTATTGTCATTACTGAAACACAATTGTTTTTTAAATCCGCTTCATTTTCTGTTTTTACTGAAATATCTTCAACGAATTCTTCAAGATTATCATAAATATCAAGTGAGTTTACAAATTCTTCTATATTTTCTATTCTTTCTCTTGCTAGATGTGTGCTTTCATTCTTTTGAATATATTCAATATAGTTTGTCTCAAGAATAACTTTTTTAGCAAGTTCTTTAACACTTAACACCTTTGAGTAATCCAATAACCTTTCAAATATATTTAGAAAATCTATAATCCCTTCAATAGCTTTTTTTCTATTTATAAATTTTAAAGCTGGTCTTAATGCCTCGTAATATGATACATTATTTTCTTCTGCTATCTTTTTTATTGTTTCAAATGTTGTTTCGCCTATTCCTCTTGGTGGTGTGTTTATAGCTCTTTCAAGAGATATATTATCTTTTGGATTGTAGATTAATCTTAAATAAGCAATCAAATCTTTTATTTCTCTTCTTTCATAAAACTTTTCTCCACTAACAACATTATAAGGAATTTTATACTTATTAAATACTTCCTCTATGGACTTTGAAAGTGCATTTATTCTAAATAAAACAGCAAAGTCAGAATAAGGTCTTTTTGAACTTACAATAATTCTGACAATTTTTTCAGCTTCTTCAATTTCATTATGATTTTTTAGAACTTCTGGATCTTTGCCTTCTGGATTATTTGTCCATAAAACTTTATCCCTTCTTTCATAATTAAATTTAATTACTCTATTTGCTAATTTTAAAATTTTTTTTGTTGAACGGTAATTCTGCTCCAAAAATATTATTTTTGCATTAGGAAAATCTTTTTCAAAATTCAAAATGATCCTAAAATCTGCACCTCTAAATGAATATATGCTTTGGTCTTCATCACCAACAACAAATATATTATTGTGATAAATTAAAAGATTTTTTAAAAGTTGGTATTGAATATGGTTTGTATCTTGATATTCATCAACATGAATATAAAGAAATTTTTTAGCATAATAATTTCTAATTTCAGGATATTGTTTGAATAATTCTAAGGTGTTTAGCATTAAGTCTTCAAAATCCATTGCTCTATGCTTTTTTAAGCGCTCTTGATAAGCATTATAAATCTCCATATATTCAGAACTTAAATTATCTATTCTTTTACTTTTATATTCCATTAAAATATCAAGGACTTCACCAGCTCTTAAATCTTTATCTTTAATTATACTTCTAATAATTCTAAATTGATCATCTCTATCATAAACTACAAAATTTTTTGGATAACCAACTTTTTCTGCATGTTGTTTCAAAATTCTTAAACACATAGCATGAAATGTATGTATCCAAACATCTTTTGATAAAGAACCAAGAATTTTTCTAATTCTTTCTTTCATTTCTCCTGCTGCTTTATTAGTGAATGTCAAAGCAATGATATTTTCAGAATGCGCCAATTTCTTGGCAAGAATATAGGCAACTCTATACGTTAAGACTTTTGTTTTACCACTTCCCGCTCCTGCCAAGACTAAAACTGGTCCTTCTGTTGTTAAAACCGCTTCCCTTTGCTTGTCATTTAATTCATCTAAGAACTTTAATATATTCATATATTTTACCTCCTTTTTATAAAATGAACTTTAAGAACTATCCTTTTCTCTTAAAAGTCTTCTTAATGGTTTTCCTATTAAGCTTTTTGGAATTTCATTTGTAAATTCAATTTCGCTTGGAATTTCATAATAAGCTAAATGTTCTTTCAGATAATTCAATAATTCTTCTTTATTTAATGTTTCTCCTTCCTTAACTACAACATAAGCCTTTACAACCTCATCCGCTATTTCAGGTTTCTTAATCCCAACTACTGCTGCTTCTTTAACTTTTGGATGTTTATATAAAACTTCTTCAATATTTCTAGGATAAACATTAAATCCATGGACAATTATCATATCCTTCTTTCTATCTATAATATAAAAATATCCATCTTCATCCATTTTTGCAATATCCCCCGTCCATAACCATCCATCTTTCAATGCTTGCTTTGTTTCTTCCTCATTATTCCAATATCCTTTCATCACTTGTGGTCCTCTAATAATAAGTTCTCCTTCTTTTCCCGGTGGTAATTCTTCACCTGTTTTTAAATCTACAACTTTTGCATCAGTATCAGGTAATGGAAGACCAATAGAACCCTCCCTGTTTTCGCCATATATTGGATTCGCATGTGTGACAGGAGAAGCTTCTGATAAACCGTATCCTTCTATTAGCTTAGCACCTGTTGTTTTTTCAAATTGCTGTTTAACATATGTAGGTAAAGAAGCTGCCCCTGAAAGACAAACTTTTATGCTTGTTAAATCATGTTTATCAATTTCCTTATAATTATTTATTGCATTATAAATAGCAGGAACACCTGGAAAATTAGTAATTTTATGTTTTTCAATTGTTTCAATTACTTCTTTTAAGTTAAATTTAGGAAGCAAGACCATATTTCCTCCAACAGCAATTGTATAATTCATACCTACTGTCATTGCATAAACATGAAAAAGGGGTATTACGATTAATGTTCTTTCTTCACCATAATTTATATTCGTATTCCAAGCAATTAATTGTTTTAAATTAGAATATAAATTAAAATGTGTTAGCATTGCACCTTTTGGTTTTCCCGTTGTGCCACCAGTATATTGTAAGACCGCAATATCTTCCTTAGGACTTATTTGAATATCAATAATTTTGGGATTTGTATATAACAAACTTGAAAAAACATGAAAATCTTTTGGAATTGAAGGTGTTTTTGAAAAAATTGTTTTTAGAGAATAAAGGAAATTTAATGGAAAATTTAAAAACTCTTTAATTCTACCAATAATAAAAATTTCTGTTGGAATACTATTTTTTATTTGAAAAATTTTATCTAAGAATAAATCCAAAGTAATTAAAGCTTTTGCTGAACTATCTTTTAATATAAATTCTATCTCAGGTTTTGAATATAATGGATTTATCTGAACAACAATTGCTCCAAGTTTTAAAACTGAAAAATAAGAAATAATGTAATGTGGAGTATTTGGAAGCATTAAAGCAACTCTATCGCCCTTTCTAATACCTAAATCATAAAGTGCAGTTTTAAATGATTCAACCTTTTTTAATAACTCTTCATAAGTTATAGAATAATTATAAAATGTAATTGCAGTTTTTTTTGGATACTTAGCAGCACTATCTTCAAGGATTTTAAATAATGGAACTTCTTCATAATTTAATGAGTATGGAACATTTGACTCGTACTTCTTAAACCAGGGTTTGGTTGTTTCAGTCATAACTATAATTATAAAGCATAAAAATACTCATTTTGTGCCTTGTCCAATGATTCTAAGAATAAGCCTTCGGCTTTAAAATGCCCTCCTTAAATTCCCCCATTAAATCAATTTATTATTCAAAATATTCTCAAATGCTCTATATTTTAAATAATTTATATAGTTTTCAAAATCCTCTCTTAAATTTTTTGGCAATAATTCTTGAAATTTATTTAAATACTTTAAAGCGAGATTTATTGAATTTTCCATTGCTCTGCTATTAATAGTTTTTTCCTTTAAGTAATCAAAATCATCTAAGAACATTAAAATATTATTATCAAATTTGTATAAGTAAATTAAAGGTAATGTAATTTTACCTTTTTTTATATCATCAAAAAAGTCTTCACAGTCATCAATTATTTGATAAGCTATACCAAGAAATTTACCTAATTCTTTAAAATGATTAATGTTCTCATTTATGATAATAGCTGAGCTTGAAAAAGCATATTCAAATAATGAAGCGGTTTTTTTTGAAATAATTTCAATATATGTTTTTTCTTTTAATTTTTCTTCTCTTGGAATTAATTCCTCTTTTAATTCCCCTTTAACCATACTTTTTGAAGTTTTTATAAATTCATCAATGATTTTAAAATTCTTAAATTTGTTTGCGAATTCAAGTGACTTTACAAAAACATAATCTCCACTTAAAACTGCAACAGAATTTCCATAAAATTTATTTAGTGTAGGATATTCTCTTCTAAATTCTTCTTTATCAATAATATCATCATGGATTAAAGATGAAGCATGTAATAGCTCTATGGAAATTGCTATATTTAATGTCATCTCATTTAAAAAATTATAATTTTTTAAAATTATCATAAAGGAAAGTGCTCTTAGACGTTTACCCTTTGTAATAAAATCAGGAATTAAAACTTTTTCTTCAAATACTTCTTTTATTTTAATTTCTAATAGCTTTAAATAGTCTTTATACTTTTCTCTTATTTTGTTTAAAAAATTTTCACTCTTCTTCAAGTTCTGTTAACTCTTTTAGCTTAGAAAGTTCCTTATTTAATATATCACCAAGATTTACTCTTGCTGGTTCCCTTGTCTCTTTTAGTTTCCTTTTCAATTCTTCTTGTTTCTGCTTTTCAATTATTCTATAATATTGCCTTTCTGAGAGTAAAATTCTTTTTCTTTCAGGTTCAACTTTCAAGACTGCTAAATTTAATTCTTCACCAACATTATAAACATCTTTTGGATTTCCTTTCCTTTGAAGATAGCTTACTGGAACAAAACCTTCAATTCCATCATAAACATCTACAATAATTCCTTTATCAATAATTTTTAAAATAGGGGCTTTTAAAATTGTATCTGGTTTTAGTGTTTCTGAAATTTTGGGCCATGGATTTGGTGTTAAGTCCTTTAAGCTTAATTCTATTATTCTTTGCTTTTTGTCAATTTCCTTAACTAATGCCTTTATCTTTTGTCCTTTTCTTAAAAATTCGGAAGGTGATTTAATCTTTTTCGTCCAAGACATATTGCTAACATGAATATAACCGTATATTTCAGGTTCTATTTCAATAAAAGCACCATTTAAATTAAAATCTATAACCTTACCTTTTATTATTGAACCAATTGGATACTTTTCCTCAATAATAGCCCAGGGGTCAGGTTGAGTTTGTTTCATGCCAAGTGATATTCTTTCTCTTTCAACATCAACATTCAAAACTACTAATTCAACTTCTTGTCCAATATTTACTATTTCTGATGGATGAGAAGGTGGTTTACCCCATCTCATTTCAGAAATATGAACAAGACCTTCAATACCAGGTTCAAGTTCAACAAAGAATCCAAAATCAAGGATTTTCTTAACTTTACCTTTTACTCTACTTCCAATAGGATATTTTTGAGCAACAATTTGCCAGGGATGTGGTTGAAGTCGTTTTATTGAAAGTGTTATTCTTTTACTTTCTTTATCAACATCAATAACTTGAACTTTAACTTTATCACCAACTTTATATAAATTTTCTATTTTATTAACTCTGTGCCATGAAATTTCTGAAATATGGACTAAACCTTCAATGCCTTCAAGATTTACAAATAATCCAAATTCAGCTATATTACTAATTGTTCCCTCAAGAATACTTCCTACTTTAATTTCATTAAGTCTTTGTTTTGCAAGCTCCTCTTCTTCTTCTAAAACTTCAAGCCTTGAAACTATTATGTTCTTCTTTTGTGGATTTAGTTTTATAATTTTTACAGGTAAAGGCTTTCCTACAAATATATTGAAATTTTTAACTTTTTTTCTATCAACTTGGCTTCCAGGTAAAAATGCTTCAACACCAAAAACATCAACGATTAATCCACCTTTTACAACTCTTAAAACCTTAGCATGAATGGTTTCATTGTTTTCATAGGCATTTTTTATTTTTTCCCAATTTAAAATAAAATCCGCTTTTTGTTTTGATAGTTTTATTCCTTCCTTACTATCTACTTTTTCTATATAGACAGTTATTTCATCCCCGACTTTATATTCATTAACTTTTAATTCTTCAATTTTTAGAATCCCTTCCGCTTTTCCTCCTATATCAACAAAAACTTCTTTTGGTGTGATTTTTATTATTTTACCCTTTACAACTTCCCCTTCTTTCAGAACTTCCTCTTTCACCTGCTTATTTATCAGTTCTAAAAATTCATTATCATTCATTTCAATCATGCTTTTCACCTCCCAAAAATTTTTTAAAGTTTGAAATTTTAAAGCACATTTAAAGTGCCTTTTTTCCCCACCTACCCTAAGAATAAGCCTTTGGCTTAAAACTTCATTTATTGAACAAAGTAGTGCCTTATAATTTTCATTATGATTGAAATGTTCCTTATTACTTACTTTGGAAAAAACAAAATACAATATCGTGATTTTGATTGGAAAGTAGCCCAAAGCGAACATTTTAAAATTTTTTATTATAAAGGAGGTGAGTATTTGAAAGATTTTGCAATTTCAGTATTAGAAGAAGCTTATGAAGAATATAAAATACTAATGCCAAGAATACCAAAAAGTAGAATTCCTGTAATAATTTATAATTCAGCAGAAGATTTTAGACAGACAAATGTTATATTTGATATAATAGATGAGGGTGTGGGAGGATTTACTGAGGTTTTCAAAAATAGAATTGTAGTTCCATTTTTTAATTCTTATGAGGATTTTAAACATGTTTTGAGACACGAGTTGGTTCATGCTTTCCAATATGAAGCACTTTCAACAGCTGGTTCATTATTATCTAATATAACAAGAATTCCTCTTTGGGTAATGGAAGGAATGGCTGAGTATGTTTCAATTGGATGGGATATTAGTGGTGAAACGTATGTAAGAGACTTAGTTTTAAATGATTTGTTACTTCCAATAAATGTTCTAAATTATTATGCTGGCTATATTGTTTATAAACAAGGACAAGCGATTTTCTACTATATTGAAAGAGAATATTCAAAACAAAAACTTAAAGAATTTATATCAAATGTTCTTATGACTTATGACTTAAATAGTGCTATTAGAAGAACATTTGGTATTGAGGTTGATGAATTTTCAAGAAGATTCCATATTTTTTTAAAAGAATTATATTATCCAACTTTGAAAGATTTTAATTTACCATCTAATGCTATTAGGATAACAAACAATAAAAAAGGACAAGGTTATTTTAATATTGCACCTGCTATTGATCCAAATGCTTCAAAAGTTGTATTTATCTCTGATAGAAATGATCGTTCAGATATTTATATTTCTACAATTACAGGTTCTTATCAAAAGAAAATTATATCAGGTCAAACAAAACCAGATTTAGAAAATTTACACCTTTTATCTGCAAAAATATCTTTTTCAAGTGATGGTAATTACTTTACATTTGTTGCAAGAGGTAAGGGATATGATATTATTTACATTTCTGATTTAAATGGGAAAATTAAAAGAAAAATAGAAATTAAAACACTTGATGGTGTAAATTATCCAAGTTTCTCAAAAGATAATAATTTAATTGTATTTATAGGATTAAAGGATGGAAAACAAGATATTTATGTTTATAATTTGAAAAATTCAACATTGAGAAGACTTACAAATGATTACTTTAACGAATTATTTCCTGTTTTTTCAAGCGATGGAAATATATATTTTATAAGTGATAGGAATGAAAGTTCGTTTAAATTCGGTAATTATGCAGTCTTCGAGTATAATTTAGAAAATGATAGTATTTATCAGATTACTCCTTACCTTGGAAAAATTCATTATTTTGATTTAAGAAATGATAAGCCTGTTATTGCTATTGAATATAAAGGAACAATAAACGCTTTTGAATATAATAATGATAAGCTTTATAAATTAACTAATTTTCCAAGTGCTATTTATAGTTTTTCTTTTGATAAGACTGGTGAAAAAATGGTTATAAATTTACAATATGAAGGAGCAAGGGAAATTTTTTATATTCCAGAAGTAAAAATTTTAGATAGTATTGAAATTAGAAATAGTGTATTTTCAGAATATAAACTTTTTGATTATAAAAACTATAAATATAGAACTGAGTTCTCATTAAGCTGGTTATCAGGTGTTGCACTTGGAAGTTCCTTAGGTATTGGAGGTTATATTACATTTGGTTTTAGTGACTGGATGGGGGATAATTGGATTATTTTACAAACTCAATCTTATATTCAAGATATTACAAATGCGATTTTCTTTTTAGATTATTTATATCTTAAAAAGCGATGGGATTTAAATTTATCATCTTATCAGTATTGGTCAATAAGCTATTTGAAGGAATTTGATAAATTTAGTTATGATAAAATTCTTGGTAGTTTGTTTTTAATTTATTATCCATTCAATAGATTTGATAGAATTGAATTTGGTTTTAAATATAATTACTATACGAGATATTTAGGAGATTTTACAATTTTCGGTTTTCTTTATGATACGATTTTATATAAAAACGCAATGAATGTTTATTTGGCTTTTTCAAGAGATAAAATTTTATACTATCCTTGGGGTCCAATTGATGGTCATGGATTTTTTATTGCTTTTCAACCTGCACTTATATTTTCACAGATTAAAAATAATATAATTTATGGAGATTTGAGATATTATTTTAGATTTGCTAAAAGATATATCTTAGCTTTTAGAACAATTGGATATAAGTCATTTGGAAAGGACAAGGAAGGAATTATCTTATATGGACCAGATTTAATAAGAGGTTGGACACTTGATACAATTTTAGTTGGAAATAATTCTTTTATAACAAATTTGGAATTTAGATTTCCATTTATAGATTACTTAAAAATTGGTTTTCCAATACCTTTAACAATTTCATCAATAAGGGGTTCTATATTTTATGATATTGGTTCCGCTTGGTTTGATAATGAATTTAAATTTATTGAAAATAATAGTTTATTAACTCCTAAATCTTCCTTTGGATTTAATATATCTACATTTTTAGGCTTTGGGAATATATATTTCAATTGGGCTTGGAGAACAAACTTAAAATATACTGATAGTAGTCCAAAATTTAATATTTACTTTGGGTTAGACTATTAAATTAATTTCTTTTTTCTCTATAAACAATTCTTGATGTTATTATTCCAATTTCAAAAATAATTATAAGTGGAATTACTAGAAGTAACATACTAAAAGCATCTACAGTTGGAGTTATTATAGCAGAGACAATAAAAATTAAAAGAACAATAATTTTTCTATTTTTTGAATATAATTCCGGATTTACAAGTTTAAAAGCGGATAATAATGTCATAATAATAGGGATTTGAAATAAAAAGCCAAATGATAATGTCATAAATAATAAGAAATTAAGGTAATCATTAGCTCTAATTAGTGCTTTTAGGTTTTCTGTTGAAAAGCTCATAAGGAATTTAAAACCAATTGGCGTTATTATAAATATGGAAAGTAATGAACCACTATAAAATAGCATTATTGATGAAATAGAGCCAATTATTAAAACTTTTTTTTCATTACTATATAGTGCAGGTTCAATAAATTTCCAAATTTGATAAATAATAAATGGAAACGATATAAAAATTGAAGATAAAAAAGATAATTTTAACTTTACAGTAAATGCTTCAATTGGAGAAAAAAAGTATAGGCTTTCAACAGGTTTTGAAATAATTGTTAAAATATAATCAGAAAATATAAAGCAAACTATAAAGTTCGGAATTAAAAATAAAATAATATAAATAATCCTTTTCCTTAATTCTTTTATATGATCCCAAAATGTTTGTTCTTTCATAGGATTCTGTCTATTTTTGCTCCAATGCTAATTAACTTAATTTCAATATCTTCATATCCCCTATCAATATGTTCAACATTTTCAATAATAGTTTTACCTTCTGCTATTAATCCAGCTAAAACAAGACTTGCACTTGCTCTTAAATCACTGGCATTAACAATAGCGGATGTTAGTTTTTTAACCCCTTTTATAATTGCTATATTTTCAGTTATTCTTATATCTGCTGACATTCTCATAAGTTCGTAAGCATGAGCAAATCTGCTTGGATAGATATTTTCTCTTATTATACTAACCCCATCAGCAATAGAAAGTAATGTCATAAATTGGGCTTGCATATCGGTAGGAAATCCTGGAAATGGTTGAGTTTGAATCTCAAGTGCCTTAGGTTTTTTTATCCCTTTTACAATAACTTTTTCCTTTTCAATAATAGGAAAAATACCGGCTTCATTTAATTTTTGAATGACCGGTTTTATGTGATTTAATACAAAATTCTTTATAGTAATTTCATTATTTTCAAAGCTACCAGCTATGAGAAATGTTCCTGCTTCAATTCTATCAGGAATAATTTCGTATTCGTCAATCTCAAGATTTTCAACACCTTCTATTCTAATTTCATCATATCCTGCTCCATATATTTTAGCACCTGCTTTATTTAAAAAATTTGCTAAATCAACAACTTCTGGCTCTAATGCACAATTAGATATAATAATTTCTTTTCCTTTTAATAAACTTGATGTCATCATTAAATGTATTGTTGTTCCTACACTTCTAAATGGTAGTTGTATATAAGCGGACTTAAATTCATCAACCTTAGCAATAATATTTCCGTGTTCTACTTTTATTTCTGCTCCTATGTTTCTTAAACCTTCAATATGGAAATCTATTGGTCTTGGTCCGAATGAACAACCACCAGGCATATAAACAATAGCTTTTCTAAATCTTACAAGTAAAGGTCCAAGGACATATATACTTGCTCTCATTTTACTTACCAGTTCATAAGGTGCTTGATACTTATTTATATCTCTTGGGTCAATTTCAATAACATTTTTCTTAATTCTATTTACTTTAACACCAAGATATCTCAGTAATTCAATCATTGTTGTAACATCTTCAACATCTGGAATATTTTTTAAAATTACAGGTTTGCTCAATAGCATTGAAGCTGGCATTATGGCAAGTGCTGAATTTTTGGCTCCACTAATATTTACTTCACCTCTTAATGATCTTCCACCTTCAATAATAAATTTCATCAAGTTTAAAATTTTAAAATGTATTATTTAGGCTTAGCCCTGAAATATATATTATATTATATTTGTACTCCCATCTAAGGAAATAATAATATTGTCTATAAGTCTTGTTTTGCCAAAGAATACTGCTAATGCTATTAAAACTTCTCCTGTGAGAATATCTAAGGGTTTTAATTCTTTTGTATCTACGATTTGAATATATTGAATTCTAGAAAGTGGAGCATTTTCAATTATAAATTTCTCCATTTCTGAAATAATTTTTTGGGAATTTCTTTCACCTTGTTCTATTAATTTTTTAGCAAGCATTAAAGATTTATAAATAACACTTGCTTGTTTTCTTTCTTCATCATTTAAATAAATATTTCTTGAAGACATTGCAAGTCCGTCACTTTCTCTAATTGTCTGACCTGGTATAATTTGAATATCTAAATTCAAGTCCCTTACCATTCGTTTTATTATAAAATACTGTTGAGCATCTTTTAAACCAAAAACTGCTAGATGGGGCTTTACTATATTAAAAAGTTTTAAAACTACGGTTGCTACACCTCTAAAATGTCCAGGTCTAAATTTACCACATAATTCTTGATCTAAATTTTTAACTTCAACGAATGTTGAAAAATTTTCAGGATACATTTCTTTTTCATCGGGAACAAATACAATATCAACATTTTCCTTTTCACAAAGCTTTAAATCTCTTTCAAGGTCTCTTGGATACTCTTTAAAATCTTCATTCGGTCCAAATTGTAATGGATTAACAAATATTGAAACTACTAATATATGTGATTTTTTCCTTGCTATTCTGAATAGTGATAAGTGTCCTTCGTGTAAATAGCCCATTGTTGGAACAAATCCTACGGTTTTTCCTTCGTTTCTGTAATTTTCAGATAAGTCTATCATTTCACCTATTTTTTTAATTACTTTCATAGTCTGATAATTTTAAAGCAAAATTTTTATGTTTTGTTGCCCTGTCCAATAATTAAGCCTTCCGCTTAAATCGATAGTTGAAGACTTTAAAATTTATTTCTTGCTAACATTAATTTTAATTTTTCAAAGTGAAGATTTACCACAATTTTTTACTCAGCAATTTGTTTCTCATCCTATTGATATAAACAATGCTACCTTTGAAGAATTAAAGCAAATTCCATTTTTAAGTATTGATGATGTTGAAAAAATTCTAAAATATAGACCTTTTAAGGGTTATGGAGAGTTTAGAAGAGTATTAAATTTAAGTTATAGAGAATTTCTATTAATTAGACCTTATATAATAATACCTCAAAGGCAATTTAAAGGTTATTTCAGTGCTCAAGGTGGAATTCAATTTCTTTCAAATGTAGATAGAAATTTAGATAATAATACGATTTTTGATAGTATTTTAAATAAAGTTTCAGATTATAGTCTTGATGCTCGAATTTACTATATGAATTACGCTCTCAGAATAAAAAACTATAATTTAACTGATACAATTTTATTAAACAATGATACAATAATAAATTACCAAAATCGTATTAGATTTGTATTTAATGCATTTTCAAATGATATGGCTTTTAGAATCGGTAATTTTTCACCTAGAATAGGTTTTGGTTCTATAAGTTATAGACCGAGATACTACTTTCTATATTTTCCAAGTTTTAACTTCCCTTCATCAAACTTATCAATTGAATATAGATATAAATTTTTAGGTATTTTTATTGATACTACGAAAAATTTCTTTATTTATTCTAATTATAAAAATTTTTATGTTGGATTTATAAGAGGTTATTATGAAAGTTTTTGGTCATTTTTAGATTTAAGACCAATTTCAAAATTTTCAATATCCCTTGAAGGTTCTTATGGTAGTCAAGGTTATAGTTATGGCTATACTTTGAGTTATAGAGATAGGGGAATTTTTATTTTTTATAATCAAAATTTTTATAGAGGTTCTAAACTTTGGCAGTATATTCATTGGTCAGATAGTTCATTTTTATATATTTATTTCTCATTTTTCCCATTTGATTTAAGAATGAATATGAGAACTGATAGAGGTTCAATAAATTTATCTTGTGAATTATCAAGGTATTCCTATATTATTCTAAGGCATTATAGACATCCTTTCTTTAATAGTTATCAAATTACCTTCAATCAAACAAGAGGGTTATTTTTATCTGGAGAAAAAGTTAAAAATGGTGCAATTCTTACAATTGGCTATAATTTACAGATTGGAAGAAAGTATGATGATCCTTATATAAAATTAAGAGCTTACTATTTTAATACATGTATGACAGATAGTAATTGTTTTGTAAATGATAGCAATTTATATTATCAACCTTATGACCCTGAAAGTCGTTTGAATTTATATTATTGGAGTTCTTATGAAGGATTTTTCCCTTATATTGATTCAAGAATTCAACTATATGGAAGCGGTACGAAGTTATCTATTTCTCTAAGATATAAAAAGTTTTATTTTAGATTTGTTGATGGTGGAAGGTACGATTTTGGATTAGAGAAAAGTTTCTTTTTTTAATTTGTCAATTTGAACCTGTTTTATGTGTGCTTTAAAATTTTAGTGCTTAACAATAAAACTCCTTGTTATATACATTCTCGTCAAAAAGAGGGGCAACCAAGCTACTAAGGGTGGCAGGTGGATGCCTCGGCAGGGGGAGGCGATGAAGGGCGTGATAAGCTGCGATAAGCCTGGGGGAGCCGCATATGGGCTGTGATCCCAGGATGCCCGAATGGGGAAACCTAACCTGCTGATAAGGCAGGTTATCACCTGGGGAAGGGTTAAACCCGAGTACCCAGGTGAGGCGATACCCGGGGAAGTGAAACATCTCAGTACCCGGAGGAAAAGAAAGAGACATCGATTCCCTGAGTAGCGGCGAGCGAAAGGGGAATAGCCTAAACCACTGCTGCGCAAAAGCCCGTGGGCGTTGCAGCAGTGGGGTAGTGGGGGTAAGACGGAGAGGGCCACGGACCTCTCAGGGAGTTACAAAACTATGCCTTAGCCGAACCACCTGGGAAGGTGGGCCATAGAGGGTGATAGCCCCGTAGGCGAAAAGGTACGGTCTCCCTGGTCTTACTTCCCGAGTACCTCGGGGCACGTGGAACCCTGAGGGAATCTGGGCGGACCACCGCCTAAGGCTAAATACTACCCCCTGACCGATAGTGAACTAAGTACCGTGAGGGAAAGGTGAAAAGAACCCTGGGAAAGGGAGTGAAATAGAACCTGAAACCTGCCACTTACAATCAGTCACAGCCTCTACCTTTTGGTAGAGGTGGTGGCGTGCCTTTTGCAACATGAGCCCGGGACTTGTCGGCGTCGGCGAGGCTAAGCCCTTCTGGGGCGCAGCCTTAGGGAAACCGAGTCCGAATAGGGCGTTTTAGTCGGCGTCGGCAGACCCGAATCCGGGTGAGCTACCTCTGGGCAGGGTGAAGGTGGGGTAAAACCCACTGGAGGCCCGAACCGGTGGATGGTGAAAAATCCTCGGATGACCTGGGGGTAGGAGTGAAAAGCTAACCGAACCCGGTTATAGCTGGTTCTCCCCGAAATATATCTAGGTATAGCCTCGGGTGGTCCTTGTGGGAGGTAGAGCACTGTTTGGGTTATTCGCCTCTGGTGGGTAACCCATGCAAACTCCGAATTCCTACAAGGCAAGCCCGGGAGTCAGCCTTCGGGGGATAAACTCCGCAGGCGAGAGGGAAAGAATCCCAGACCACCAGCTAAGGTCCCTAAGTGGAGGCTAAGTGAGAAAGGAGGTGGGAGCGCTAAGACAGCTGGGATGTTGGCTTAGAAGCAGCCATCATTTAAAGAGTGCGTAATAGCTCACCAGCCGAGCGCTCCTGCGCCGAAAATTTAACGGGACTAAGCCTCCCACCGAAGCTGTGGGTCTATTACCTCTCCGGAGGTAATAGGCGGTAGGGGAGCGTTCCTAGCCCGGTGAAGGTGAGAGCGTAAGCTCTGCTGGAGGGCTAGGAAGTGAGAATCCGGGCATCAGTAGCGATAAAGGGGGTGAGAATCCCCCTCGCCGTAAGCCCAAGGTTTCCGACGGCAGGTTCGTCCGCGTCGGGTTAGCCGGTCCCTAAGCCGAGGCCGAAAGGCGTAGGTGAAGGGGAAGTGGGGTTAATATTCCCCCGCCACTATCGGGGACTCTATGTGGTGACGCCCTTCCAAGGGGTAGTGAGCCTGCTGGCTTAGGCTCTCCCATTCCGCGGGAGGGACGAGAAATAGCTACATAGGGGATGAACCGATAGTGACCGTACTGCAAACCGACACAGGTGGGCGGGCATAAATGTGCCAAGGCGCGCGGGTGACCTCTTCCCAAGGAACTCGGCAAGTTAGCCCCGTAACTTCGGGAGAAGGGGTGCCCTAGTAGGGTTAAAAGCCCGAACGGGTTGCAGTGAATGGGGCCTGGCGACTGTTTACCAAAAACACAAGGCTATGCATAACCCGTAAGGGGATGTATATGGCCTGACGCCTGCCCGGTGCCGGAAGGTTAAGGGGACCCCTGCAAGGGGGAAACCGAAGCCCCGGTAAACGGCGGCCGTAACTATAACGGTCCTAAGGTAGCGAAATTCCTTGTCGGGTAAGTTCCGACCTGCATGAATGGCGTAACGACTGGGCCACTGTCTCGGGGAGACACCCGGCGAAGTTGTGTGCCGAGCGAAGACACTCGGTACCCGCCGCAAGACCGAAAGACCCCGTGAAGCCTTACTGCAGCCTGGTGTTGAACCTTGGTTGTGCATGCGCAGGATAGGTGGGAGCCTGAGAACCCCGGTCTCCGGATCGGGGGGAGGCACCGGTGAGATACCACCCTTGCACAATCGGGGTTCTAACCTGATCCCCTGAAACGGGGACAGGGACAGCGCTTGGTGGGCAGTCTTGCTGGGGTGGCAGCCTCCTAAATAGTAACGGAGGCGCCCAAAGGTCCCCTCAGAGCGGACGCTGCCGCTCGCTGAGTGTAAGGGCATAAGGGGGCCTGACTGTGAGGCCGACAGGCCGAGCAGACGCGAAAGCGGGGCCTAGTGACCCGGCGGTTCCGTGTGGAAGGGCCGTCGATCAGCGGATAAAGGTTACTCCGGGGATAACAGGCTAGTCCCGCCCGAGAGCCCACATCGACGGCGGGGTTCGGCACCTCGATGTCGGCTCATCCCATCCTGGGGGTGAAGGAGCTCCCAAGGGTTGGTCTGTTCGCCCATTAAAGGGGTACGTGAGCTGGGTTCAGACCGTCGTAAGACAGGTCGGTCCCTATCTGCGGTGGGCGTAGGAGCCTTGAGGGGGGCTATCCCTAGTACGAGAGGACCGGGATGGGGGCACCTCTGGTGTACCGGCTGTCCCGCCAGGGGCAGAAGCCGGGTAGCCATGTGCCTAAGCGATAACCGCTGAAAGCATCTAAGCGGGAAGCGCGCCCCAAGATAAGGGCTCCCACCTGTTATGGGGTAAGGGTCCCGCAAGACTAGCGGGTTGATAGGCCACAGGTGTAAGCCCCGCAAGGGGTTGAGCCGAGTGGTACTAATAACCCGAGGGCTTGGTTGCCTCTCTTTAAAAAAATAATAAGAAGTTTAATTATTTCAAAATAGGTAAATGATAAGAAAATGGCTATTATTCCTATATGAATGTTTTACAATGAAAAAGGAGTTTAAAATAAACCCGGGCTACCATGCCGGTGGGGAAACACCCGGTCCCATTCCGAACCCGGTCGTTAAGCCCACCAGGGCCGATGGTACTACCCTCGCAAGGGGGTGGGAGAGTAGGTCGTAGCCCGGGCTTTAAAATTTTTTATTAATACAAGTATAAAAGGAGGTTAAAACTATGTTAAATTTTATAATAATAGCTTCCTTAGAGGATATATATTATGAGATTTTGAGTTTAAAAGACGAAATTCAAACCTCCAATGTTTGCCCTTCTAATGAAATGCTTGATAAGTTAAATTCATATTTAGACCTTATGATTAAAGAAATAGATGCAAATGTAACAACCCAAGATACTTCCTATATAAAGTTATATCTTCAATCTAATATGACAAATTTGGAAAAGATAAGTAATGAACTTGAAAATATAAAAGGTTTAATTATATCAAAATGTGTGCCATTTTTAGCTTTTATAATATCTCCTGGTAAGCAGGATAAAGCGGTTTGTGAATGTGAAAAATCAACATGTAGTGGCATATTTTGTAAATGTAATTCTGATGGAACATGTTGGGCTATTTTGAAGGCAAAAGGTGATTCTCGTTCATTTCTTACAAAACCCGAAATTGAGAAATTGTCAAATGATGAAGTTATACTATATGATCTATCAGGAAAAGTTCTATTTAGAGGGAAGGCTGAAAATCTTAAAAACTTAA
>Ga0197143_1000955_pt1 | contig 26467 bp, 17 predicted proteins | sample GBS70_MetaG_FD_148603 | JGI IMG/M metagenome (GOLD analysis project Ga0197143, IMG submission 148603) | Sediment microbial communities from Great Boiling Springs, Gerlach, Nevada, United States - GBS 70_MetaG | ecosystem: Environmental > Aquatic > Thermal springs > Hot (42-90C) > Sediment... | reverse complement strand
CGGTTATCTCATCCGCCTTTAAAACAGAAAAAAAGGTGGAACAAAAAAGAAATTACCTTGCAGGGATTGCGGAATTGGTAATCATCCTGATAGTCGCTCTTGCAGTTGGCGAAAACAAAAGTAATCTTGTTCCCGCTTACTTTAAACTCCTGCTTCTCCTGCTAATGGTGAATCTCACAGGATATGCGATTCCCACTCTTCTAAACCGGCCTCGTGCTCAGAGGAAAACCCTTTCCCTTGAAGTAGGAATGCAAAATGCGGGACTCGGAACCGTCCTTGCTTTAAAGTATTTCAGAACCGAAGCCGCTACCCGCCCACAATTTACACCCTCCTCACTACATCATTTCTGGTAAAGTTCTCGAAAATATCCGGAAAGATGAAATAGCCTATTTATCTGCCACCTCTACTTTTTTAATTTTTTTCTTTACAACTGCTCTTGCCGCGGATACCCTTGCAACGGGCACACGGAAAGGAGAACAGCTTACATAGTCGAGTCCCAATTTTTCACATATCTCAATGGATTCGGGATCTCCACCATGCTCACCACATATTCCTATTTTGAGGTCCTTCCTGACAGAGCGCCCTTTCTCCACCGCTATTCTCATCAACTCCGCAACTCCTTCTGAATCAATTGTCTGGAAGGGATCAATTTTTAGAATGTTCTCGGGCTTTTCTTCATATTCCCTTCCGCAGTGAGGGCATTTCAATTCCTTTGTCAATTCCGCTCCGCAGTATCTACATTTTGTCGAAGTTGTCATATAGACCTGAATGAACTTCCCTGCATCATCCCTTGAAAATCCATAAGTCATCTGGGTGAGGTCATTTGTGCCGAAAGAGAAGAACTCCGCATATTTTGCAATCTTATCAGCCACCAGTGCCGCTCTCGGGATCTCAATCATTGTTCCAATTTTGTATTTTATCTTGCACTTCTTTTCTTTGAATACCTCTTTTGCCACTTCTTCTATAAGGTATCTCTGGTGCGCCATCTCTTCTTCTGAACCAATAAGAGGAACCATAATCTCCGGAACAGGGTTTGCGCCATCTATGTAAAGCTGGCACGCTGCTTCAAAGATAGCCCTCACCTGCATTCTTGTCACTTCAGGATACACAATTCCAAGCCTGCATCCTCTGAGTCCCAGCATGGGATTGAACTCGTAAAGTTCTTCCACTCTGTACAGAATCTCCTCCTTTTCCTTAATCACCTGCGGATCCCCTCCGGTATATTTAAGTTCTGTGAGCTCCTTTATAAGCTGTTCTCTTTTGGGAAGAAATTCATGAAGAGGAGGGTCAAGAAGTCTTATGGTAACAGGAAGTCCATCCATAACCCTCAAAATTTCGTAAAAATCCTCTCTCTGGAAGGGAAGGAGCTGGGCGAGGAATTTTTCTCTTTCTGATTTATCACTTGCCATAATCATCTTTTGCATTATCTCTATTCTCCCTTCCTGAAAGAACATGTGTTCGGTTCTGCAAAGCCCGATTCCCTCTGCTCCAAACCTCCTTGCTTTTTCAGCGTCTTCAGGGGTATCGGCATTTGCCCTGACTCCTAACCTTCTCACAGAATCACACCACTTCATAAATATTCCGAACTCGTCCGAAATAGAAGGTTCCTCGGTAGGAATCTCCCCGAGAAAAACCTCTCCACTTTCTCCGTTGAGGGAAATATAAGTACCCTCTTCAAAAACCTTTCCGTCAATTACGAGCCGCTTCCTTATCTCATCTATCATTATTTCCTTCCCGGTCACAGATTTGGCTCCTACCACGCAGGGTTTACCTCTCTGCCTCGCCACAACCGCGGCATGAGATGTACCACCGCCTTTTGCGGTAAGAATCCCTCTTGCTGCCTCCATTCCATGAATGTCATCAGGAGAAGTTTCCTTTCTCACTAAAATCACCTTCTCGTTTTTTAGTGAAAGTTCAACCGCTCTGCCGGGATCAAAAACAATCTTCCCCACTGCTGCTCCTGGAGAAACGCCGAGCCCCTTTGCAATTAGTTTGAAGTTCTTCTCTGCACCTCTCTTGAACACAGGATGGAGAAGTTGATTGATCTCAGCGGGGTCAATTCTCATTATTGCTTCTTCTTTCGTTATCAGTTTTTCCTTTACCATATCTACTGCTATTTTAACGGCTGCTTTCGCTGTCCTCTTTCCAGTCCTTGTCTGAAGGAGGAAAAGTTTTCCCCTTTCAATGGTAAACTCTATGTCCTGCATATCCTTGTAGTGTTTCTCAAGCTTCTCCGCTATTTTTTGAAGCTGTGCATAAGCTGATGGAATCCTCTTTTCAAGCTCGCTTATAGGAAGTGGGTCCCTTATGCCTGCTACAACATCTTCACCCTGAGCATTGGGCAAATATTCTCCATAAAACTTTTTCTCACCAAACGCCGGATCCCTTGTAAAACCCACACCCGTAGCAGAATCTTCGCCCATATTCCCGAACACCATCGTTTGTACATTTACTGCTGTTCCTATATCATCTGGAATTTTGTTCTGCTTTCGGTAAAAGATGGCTCTGTCATTATTCCATGAAAGAAACACTGCTTCTATTGCCATTTTTAATTGAGTGTAAGGGTCCTGAGGAAATGTGTGTCCAAACCTCTTGATTATCCCTTTGAACTCCTCCACTATATCTTCCAGAACATGAGCGGGGAGGTCTATGTCCCTCTTTACTCCCATCTTCCCTTTAAAAAGGGAAAGCACTTTTTCAAATTCTTCCTTATCAATTCCAAGGACCACATCTCCAAACATGGAAATGAATCGTCTGTAACAGTCGTATGCAAACCTCTTATTGTTTGTGACGGTTGCCAGACCCTTCACAGTTTCATCGTTTAAACCCAGGTTAAGAATGGTATCCATCATCCCTGGCATGGAAAAAGGAGCTCCCGAACGAACCGAAACGAGAAGAGGATTTTGAGAGTCTCCGAATTTTTTCCCAACAATCCTTTCCAGTTTTTGCATTGCCTGTTGAACCCCTTTCCATACCTCGTTGGGAAGTTTTCTCTTGTTTTTATAGAAAAGTCTGCACACTTCAGTAGTAATTGTGAAACCAGGCGGCACAGGAATTCCCAAACGAGCCATTTCTGCAAGATTTGCTCCCTTACCACCGAGTAGCCACTTCATATCGGCTCTCCCTTCTGTATACTTTCCTCCAAAAAAGTAGATATACTTCTTCGCCATGCTCCTAACCTCCTGCAAATTTTTTTGTTGGGATTTTATAAAAATTTGCCATTTTTATGTACTGCTCGCTAACAAATTTGATCAAGGAAAGGCGATTTCTCCTTATCTTCTCATCTTCCACCATTACGAACACCTCTTTGAAAAATCTATCCAGAATATATGCAATTTTGGAATAGTATTCAAAAACATCTTCAAATTTTTCCATTTCTATCAATTTTTCAAGATTTCCCCCTCCTTCAACCGATATCCTCCACAATTCCTGCTCTTCTTCCTTCTGAAAAAGACCTTCTGACGGAAGTCCGGAAATTTCCTCATTTTTTGCGGTTTCAAGAATGTTATGAAGTCTCTTAAATCCCACCACGATGGCTTCAGCGGATTTCGGATTTTTCTGAGAAAAGTGGTAAAAAGCTTGTATCTTCTTTCTCGCTTTTAGTAAACTCTCTTCCCTTTCAAGAAATGCATCTACAACTTCTACGGGAATTCCCTCTCCAAGAAGCATGTGTTTGAACCTTTCCCTTATAAAGGTGTAAACTTCATCAACAAGTGAGCCATCTCCCCAGATAGAAAGAGCCTTTTCTATGGCTGGTTTGAGGGGCACATCGATCCCGCTCTTTATAATTTCAATAAGAGTTATGGCAGCCCTTCTTACCCCATAGGGGTCCTCACTCCCTGTAGGCTTTTCGTTCACATAAAAAAAAGAACATATTGTTTCAATTCTATTACATATAGCAAGAAGTTTACCAAGAGGAGTTGTGGGAAGAAGGTCTCCAGAGGAATAGGGTAGATATTGTTCATATATTGCCCATCTCACTTCCTCTTCAAGCTTGTAAAAACCTCCCAGCCATTTACCAATGGCGCCACAATACTCGGGAAACTCAATTCCCAGTCGAGTCGCATGGTCAAAGTGGGAAAAAACAGCAGCCTTTTCGATCAATCTCGGATTCAAATCAGGAAACAACCTTTCGCCGAGGAACAGCGCAATAGTCTTTATCCTTTCCGCTTTCTCTCTCAGACTTCCGAGTTTTTCATGAAATACAATCCTTTCTGTGTTCCTCAAATGCTCCTCAAGCGGTCTCTTAAGGTCTTCATCCCTGTAGAAAAGCGCATCCTCAAGCCTTGCCGTTACCACCCTTTCGTATCCTCTTATTATGTTGCTGTTTACCCTGTTGTTCGAAAACCCTACGAAATAAGGGAGGACCCTTTCTCCTTCCATAACAGTAAATACGGAAACCTGATTTTCAAGCACCCCTTTTATTATTTCTACAGGCAGTTCAAGAAATTTCTCATCAAATTTTCCCACAAAGAGGTGAGGCGTTTCAACAGAGAACGTTATCTTTTTTATAAGTTCCTCCTTTAACGGGATTTCCCACCCGTGCTTTCTCTTCACCTTCTCAATCTGAGCGATCAGGAATTGCCGCCTCTCTTCCTCAGAAAATACCACCCCGCATTTCTTCATCCGTGCAAAATATTCCTTCACAGACTTCACTTTTATTTTTTTCGGGTAAAGAAGCCTGTTCCCAAAAGTAACATTTGAACTCTTTATCCATCCGAGGTCAAGTTTCAAAGGTTTGTTGCCATAAATCACAAGGAGCCACCTTATGGGTCTTGCAAATTTAATATCCTTCCCCCACCTCATGGTCTTTTTAAAGGGAATCGAGCCTATGAGGAGGTTGAGAAGGGAAGGGAGCACTTCTTTTATGTATTTTCCCTTTTCCACCTTTACTCCCGCAAGATACTCTCCCTTTTCCTTTTTTACTATTTTGAGAGAGGACCTGGAAAATCCATATTTTTTTGCAAACCCCAAACCTACCTCAGTGAGAGAACCATCTGAATTGAAAGAAATTTTTGCTGGGGGACCGAGAATCTCAACCTCTTTAGGTTTTTGAAATTCATCCAGATTTTTTAAAAAAAGGATAAACCTTCTATTAGTTGAAAAAATTTCAAATTTATCACAGCGAATTCTCATTTCTTCCATAAGTTCAGGCAATCTTGCTTTTATAAACGAAATTGCTGGCTCCATATAGGAAGAAGGAATTTCTTCCACACCTATCTCAATAAGAAGGTCTTTCCTTTTCAACGTAAGCCTCCGCAATTTTCTTCGCCATATCTCTTATGATGCCTATGTACCTCACCCTTTCCTGAGTGCTGAAATATCCCCTGGCATCGAGGATGTTAAACACATGGGAACACTTTATAAGAAAATGATAGGAAGGAAGGATTAAATTGTTTTTTAAAAGTTCTTCCGATTCCTCTCTATATATTTCAAAAAGGTCCCTCATCTTGTTGACATCTGCAAGTTCAAAATTAAATCTTGACCATTCAAACTCTCCTTCCCTGTGAACATCTCCATATGTGAGGTCCTTCTTCCATTCCATTTTATAAACATTATCCACACCCTGCAAAAACATGCAAAGCCTCTCAAGTCCATATGTAATTTCCAGAGAAATTTCCTTCAGTTCTATTCCCCCCATCCCCTGAAAATAAGTAAACTGCGTAATTTCCATCCCGTTTAACCATACCTCCCACCCAACTCCCCATGCTCCCAGAGTTGGGGATTCCCAATCATCTTCCACAAATCTAAGTTCATTTTCTTTAATCCTTATCCCCAAAAATTCAAGACTTTTTAAATAAATCTCCTGAGAATCCTCGGGAGCGGGTTTTATTATTACCTGATACTGGTAGTAATGCTGAAGTCTGTTAGGATTTTCTCCGTATCTTCCATCTGTAGGACGCCTTGAAGGCTGAACATAAGCCACCCTCCATGGTTTTGAACTTAAAACCCCAAAAAAAGTGGCAGGGTGAAAGGTTCCTGCCCCTACTTCGAGATCATAGGGCTGAAGGATCGCACACCCTTTTTTCATCCAGTAATCATTGAGTTTCTGTATCACCTGTTGAAAAAGCATCTCGAGAGATTATTTAACATCATTTATTCAAAATATTCAACTTTTTGGAAAAGTGACTTTTAAATCTAAAAAATTGAATTCAAATAATCTGCGATCTCATAAAGAGGAAGCACCGTCTTTACGCCCCCAATCTCAACTGCTGCTCTTGGCATGCCATATACTACAGACGAACTTTCATCTTGTGCGAGTACCAACCCCCCCGTTTTCAATATCTCCCTTGAGCCCTGTGCGCCGTCTTTTCCTATTCCTGAGAGTACAACTCCCACACATCCACTTCCGTATACTCTTGCTGCGGAGTTAAACAGTATATCCACCGAGGGAGTTATCTCCATTGGATCGTTACTCCTTTCTACTGAAATCATCCCTTCTTCAATTATAGCATGACAACCTCCGCATGGAACATAAACCATCCCTCCTCGAAGAACTTCTTTTTTCTTAACCAGACAAACTTTGAAAGAAGTTTCCTCCTCAAGCCATCTGCTGAAACCCTCTACAAAATCAGGAGCCATGTGTTGAGCCACCACAACTGGACTGGGAAAATCTTTTTTTAACCCTTTAAGAACTGTAAGCACTGCCCTCGGTCCCCCAGCCGAGGCACCTATAAGGAGTATTTTTCTCTTTTCACCAGAAACCGGAGCCCCTTTTTTAAACCTTTCTATCTTAAAAATACCGGTCCTTGCTAGGTATTTCACTTTCTCAATAACAAGCTTCTTCACCCCTTCCTCAATTCCATCCAGGATTCCCCTCGGTTTTTTCAAAACATCCATAGCACCGCTGTTTATCGCTTTGAAAGTAAACCTCCCTGAAGGCGGGTCTTCTATTAGAGAACTCATTATCAATATGGGCACAGGATGAACTTCCATAATTCTCTTTGTAGCTTCCAGCCCATCCATTACAGGCATCATTATATCCATCAGAACGATATCAGGATTTGTTTCCCTCACCTTTTCTATTGCTACTTTTCCATTTTCTGCCTCACCAACTACTTCTATTTCATCATCGTTGGAAAGAATCTCTCTCATCACCTCCCTTACTACGATAGAGTCATCAACTATTAGAACCTTAACCTTTCTTGGTTTTCTCATCCATTATCCTCGCATAATCAAGCAAAAGTTCATCCACCCCTTTTGTAATTTTTTTAGGAGCAGTTAACATGGCTTCTTCAAGAGGCGCCAGTGTAAAGGTAGCATCCTCCCAGGAAAGGATGTCATAAAGAGCCGGGATCCCATCTTTGTCAGATGTTTTTGCATCTATAATTTCTCCGCCCCGAAAATATATCTCCCCCTTCTCATCTCCTTTCTCTATCTTTATCGTGCAATTTTTTTTGGAAAAAGAAAACATCTGAAGGAGGTCAAAAAGGGGTAATGCCTTAACAGAACCGAAAAGTTCTGATTTTTTGCGCGCTGATTCCATTATTGCTTCTGTTTTCTTAATTATGTTCTTCGCTCTCAGAATAATCTCTTCTCTTGAAAATGGCTTTGTTATGTAATCGTCCGCTCCTATGGAAAAACCCTTTATTTTTGAAGGAGCATCTTTTTCCTGGGTAAGGAATATAAACGGAATAGATGTGGTTTCAGGATTTGCACGTACATGTTCACAGAATTCCCATCCGTCCATCTGTGGCATTATAATGTCGGAAATAATCAAATCGGGACGTTCCTCGATTGCTTTTTTAAAACCCTCTATCCCGTTCCTTGCAAGGATTACCTCAAAACCCTCCTCTTCAAACCTGTCCTTTAAAGTGGCTAAAACTACTGCACTATCATCAACTATTAAAACTTTTTTTTTCATATGAAAAAACCCTCCCTCCTCAGGTCAATTCTTTATTTTTTGTGACAGTCCTTACAAAGGGTGGGAGCATTCTTGCCAGCAGCTTTCTCCTTTTTGTGGCATCCTATACAATTTTTATGATACGCTTCTTTCAGTCCCACCTTACTTCCTTCTGCTTCAGCTTTGTGACAAGAAGAACACTTCTCCACCTTTTGCCCTTCCTTGGTTGTGTGATGACATTCTACACATTTTATAGCATAGTCCTTTGCATGCTTCTCATGGGCAAACGTAACGGGTGGTTGGGTTTTCTGGATATCCTTTATTACCACCTCCGCTGGAGATTGTTGTTGCTGTGCATAAAGGTAAAAACACACTCCCAAAACCAGACTCGTCACTACTCCTACTATTTTCTTCATCTTCTCACCTCCTTTTTCTCCATTCTATCCCTTTGCGTTAATTTTTTCAAGAAAAACGAAATTCTACTCCTCTTCGAGTAAACGGACCGCCTCTTCTTCCTTTGGAAGTTCTAATTCAATTGTGTAATCCTGAAACTCAGGAAAACCTGTGCCCGCAGGAATCATCTTTCCCATTATAACGTTTTCTTTTAGACCCCTGAGCAGGTCCTTTTTGCCCGCAATGGCTGCCTTTGTCAATACCCTCGTTGTCTCCTGGAAGGAAGCAGCAGAAATCCAGCTCTCTGTGTTCAAAGCGGATTGAGTGATACCAAGAAGAGCAAACTCGAACTCTATTCTCTTTTTATTTTCTCTTTCCAATCTCTCATTTTCTTCCTCAACCACCTCCTTATCTACAAGGTCACCTGGTAGAAATTCAGAATCTCCGGGATCTTTAATCCTTACTTTTCGGAGCATCTGCCTGACAATAATCTCTATATGTTTGCTGTTTATGGTTACTCCCTGCAGGTTATAAACCAGTTGAATTTCGTCCACCAGAAACTGAGCCAGACCTTTCTCACCTTTAACCGCGAGGACCTTCGCTGGGTCTGGGGAACCATCGGTAAGCTCCTCTCCTGCCTCCACCCAATCTCCTTCCTTCACAATTATGTGTTTTCCTTTGGGAATTATATACTCCCTTATCTTACCACCCCTCACCTCAGGGTTTATGATTATTTTTCTCCTTCCCTTTTCCTCTATTATCTTCTCCACCCTTCCATCTATCTCAGAGATCACAGCTTCATCCTTTGGAGCCCTTGCCTCAAAAAGCTCAGCCACCCTGGGAAGTCCTCCGGTTATATCCTTCGTCTTCATCGTCTCGCGAGGCTTCTTCGCAATGATGTCTCCGGGATAAACCCTATCTCCTTCCTTTACAGTGAGGATCATTCTGTTAGAAAGTGTGAACCTTGCAAGCTCGTTGGTTCCCGGTCTTTTTTTCGTTTCACCGTGTTCATCTTTTATATGGATTCGTGGATTAAGATCTGTATGTCCGGATTCTATTATCACCCTTTCCTGATATCCGGTATCCGGATTTATCCTCTCTTCCATTGTGACTCCCGGTTCAATGTCCTTGAATTCCACGATTCCTTCTACATCTGCGATCACAGGTTCATAATATACATTCCACTCCGCAAGGACCTGATCGGCTTTTACAGACTCTCCATCATCCACGAACAAAGTAGCACCGTACGGAAGACGATAGGATTCCTTTTCTCTTCCATCCACAATGATATTAAGCCTTCCATTTCTGTTCATTACCACTTTCCTCCCCTCCTTATTGATCACAAATTTCACATTCTGAAACTTAACTATTCCGTTATTGCGAGCTCGAATAGACGACTGCTCCAGCACCTTGCTTGCAACTCCCCCGAGATGGAAAGTTCTCATTGTAAGCTGGGTGCCTGGCTCACCTATTGACTGAGCAGCAATTATCCCTACTGCTTCTCCTATGTCCACTATTTCTCTTCTGGAAAGGTCCCATCCATAACAGAGAGCGCAAACTCCCCTTTTTGTCTTACAGGTAAGGACGGAACGAATAGTGACCCTGTCCAATCCCGCATCCTCTATCTTCTTAGCGGTATCTTCATCAATAGCCTCTCCTCCTCTAACAAGGAGTTCTCCCGTGAGCGGATCCGTTATATCAAAAAGGGCTACTCTTCCAACAATCCTCTGGGCAAGGGACTCTATTACATTACCGCCCTCTATAAGAGCGGACATTTCAATTCCATCTAAGGTTCCACAGTCATATTCTTTAACCACAACATCCTGAGCCACATCTACCATTTTCCTCGTGAGATATCCAGCGTGGGACGTCCTCAGCGCAGTATCTGCCAATCCCTTTCTTGCTCCATGAGTGGAAATGAAATATTCGAGCATGGACAATCCTTCTCTAAAGTTGGATGTTATCGGGGTATCAATAATATCACCTGAAGGCTTGGCCATCAACCCCCTCATTCCTCCCAGCTGGGCTGCCTGTCTTTCGCTTCCCCGAGCTCCTGAATCTACCATCATAAAAATGGGATTGAAACTGGAAATGAAAACTTCTTTTCCATCTGGAGTCTTGACTTTCATTTTTGAAAGTTCATTCATCATTTCAGCCGAAACCTTCTTCGTTACCGCTGTCCATATATCGCCGAGCTGTTGTGATTTTTCAGATGAAGAAAGGTAACCTGCTTCATATTTTTTGAGAATCTCTTTTGCTTCTTCATTAGCTTTTTTTATCAGTTCTTTTTTCTTCTGAGGAATAATTACGTCGTCTATATTAAAACTTGCTCCCGAACGAGTAGCGAATTCAAAGCCGAGGTCTTTTAGTTTATCACACAAAATCACGGTTGCTTTTGGTCCCAGAGTTCTATAACAAATCTCTATCAGTTCAGAAATCGTCTTCTTCTTCATAAGTCTGTTCACATATTCAAATGGAATTTCCTTCGGGACCACATCATAAAGGATGACCCTTCCAACAGTAGTCTCCACCAGTTCTCCATTTATCCTTACTTTGATCTTTGCATGCAATCCTACCTTCCCAACGTTCCAGGCGTATATAGCCTCAGCAGGATCTGAGAAAATCATGCCCTCTCCCTTTTCATAGGGTCTCTCTTTGGTAAGGTAATAAAGTCCGAGCACTATATCCTGGGTGGGAATCATCAGGGGTTTACCGTGAGCAGGAGAAAGCATGTTGTTGGTAGAAAGAAGAAGTGTTCTCGCTTCTACCTGTGCAGGAATTGAAAGGGGAACATGCACCGCCATCTGGTCGCCATCGAAGTCTGCGTTGTAGGGAGGACACACAAGAGGATGAATTTGAATAGCCTTTCCTTCCACAAGAACAGGCTCAAATGCCATTATACTCACTCTATGAAGGGTCGGAGCCCTGTTCAACAGGACAAGATGCTCTCTCGTAACCTCTTCCAGAACATCCCACACAACCTTATCTCCTCTTTCGACAAGTTGTTTTGACTCTTTTAGGCTGGTTGTGATGCCTTTCTCTTCTAATTTCTGGAAAATGAATGGCTTAAATAGTTCAAGCGCCATTATCTTGGGTAACCCGCATTGATGAAGTTTCAAACGGGGACCCACAACAATTACCGACCTTCCTGAATAATCTACTCTCTTTCCCAGAAGATTTTGGCGAAATCTTCCCTGTTTTCCCTTTATCATGTCTGTAAGAGATTTTAGAGGTCGTCCATGGGAGCCGGTAACGGGTTTACCCCTCTTTCCGTTTTCAAAGAGGGCATCCACAGCTTCCTGGAGCATCCTTTTTTCATTTCTTATTATTATTTCCGGAGCCCCAAGGTCTATAAGTTTTTTGAGCCTGTTATTTCTGTTTATAATTCTCCTATAAAGTTCATTAAGGTCTGATGACGCAAACCTTCCTCCTTCAAGAGGGACGAGTGGTCTCAAATCCGGAGGCAAGACAGGGATCACCTCCAGAATCATCCATTCCGGACGGGTTCCTGACTTGATAAATGCATTTACTATCTTTAACCTCTGGAGGAGCTTTTTCTTGGTCCCTTCGGAAGTTGTCTTTTTAATTTGTTCTGAAATCTCTTTTGAGAGTTCTTCAAGATTTATTCCCTTTAGAATTTCCCTTATCGCTTCGGCACCCATTCCTGCCTTAAATGCATCAACACCGTATTTCTTTACACACTCTTCATACTCCTGCTCGCTGAGAATTTGACACTTTTCAAGCTTTGTTTTTCCTGGATCTATAACTATGTAGCTCTGGAAATACAATACCTTTTCCACATCATTGACCGTTTTACCCAAAATAGCACAGAGTTTTGAAGGTATAGTCTTGAAAAACCATATGTGCGCAACAGGGGCAGCGAGTTCAATATGACCCATCCTCTCTCTTCTGACCTTGCTCGAAATAACCTCAACCCCGCACTTTTCGCACACAATTCCCCTGTATTTCAACCTCTTATACCTTCCGCACAAGCATTCGTGGTCCTTTATTGGACCAAATATTCGCGCACAGAATAACCCGTCCCTTTCGGGCTTTAGAGTTCTATAATTGAGCGTCTCTGCCTTTTTAACCTCTCCATGAGACCACGAACGAATCTTCTCGGGAGAAGCTATGGAAATTCTTACCGTCTTAAATGTAGGGGTCCTTTTTAAAAACTCTTCTTCCATTAATAAGTTTTTCAAGGCTGTACCTCCTTTATTTTAATTTTCATTTTTTAATCTTCTTAAGTTCCTCCACAAACTCTTCTTCCTCTTCTGATTCCTCTTCATCCTCAAGCAGTTCCACATCAAGACACAGCGCCTGAAGTTCTTTGACAAGCACATGGAAAGACTCAGGAAGCCCTGGCTTCAATTCGTATTTCCCTTTCTTTATGCTTTCAAAGATCTCCCTTCTTCCCCGCACATCGTCAGACTTAACAGTAAGAAACTCCTGGAGGAGATTTGCAGCGCCATAGGCTTCCAGAGCCCACACCTCCATTTCTCCCAGCCTCTGACCTCCTCTCTGCGCTTTTCCACCAAGAGGTTGTTGAGTAATGAGAGAGTAAGGACCTGTGGACCTTGCATAAATTTTGTCATCAACCATGTGTTCCAGCTTCAACATATACATGTACCCAACTGTTGCCTTCTGATCAAAAGGCTCTCCTGTCCTTCCATCTCTCAACTGAACGGTCCCTGTTTCGGGAAGTCCTGCTTTCTTAAGAAGCGCTTTTATTTCTTCTTCCTTCGCTCCGTCAAAAACTGGAGAAGCCACATAAATTCCATTCTTCAAATCTTCTATCACCCTTTTGAGTTCTTCATCTGATAAGGAATCAATGAGCTTAGAAATATTGGAAGAATCATAAACTTCTTTCAGCACCTTTCTCCACACGTTGGGATCATTCACCCCCTCTATCATCGATGATACTTTTGCGCCTAATTCTTTACATGCCCATCCAAGAAGGGTTTCAAGTATTTGTCCGATGTTCATCCTTGAAGGAACTCCAAGAGGATTGAGCACAATATCCAGAGGTGTTCCATCCGGAAGGAAGGGCATGTCTTCCACAGGAAGGACCTTTGAAATCACTCCTTTATTACCGTGCCTTCCAGCCATCTTATCTCCTACTTGAATTTTCCTCAACGAAGCGATGGTAACCTTAACTTTTTTGTTCACTCCAACAGGAAGTTCGTCTCCTTTCCTCACCGCGTTTATCTTTTCTTTATAAATCGTCTCAATAAGAGCGATCTGGGCTTCGAGTTTTTCTACCAATTTCTCGATTTGATCAACTACCGATTCCCCGGAAAGGTGTTCTGCAAGCTTCTTCCAGAGGGAATAATGAATCTTTTGAAGTGCATCTTCTTTAAGAACAGTACCCTTTTTAAGAAGCACCTTCCTCTGATGGGTAAAATTGCTCGTGAGGGTTCTCCCTACCAGGAGAGACTTCACCTTTTCAAAAATACTTTTCTTGACGAACTCTATTTCCTCCACCTTTTCATCAAGAAGTTTCTTTATAACCTTGCTCTGTTCTTTTCCCGCAATCCCTTTCCTCACAAACACCTTTACATCAATCACCACTCCTTCTGTACCTGGAGAAGCCCTGAGAGAGGAATCTTTAAAGTCGCCTGCTTTATCTCCAAAAATTGCCTTCAAAAGTTTTTCCTCTGGAGACAGAATGGTTTCTCCCTTGGGCGTAACCTTTCCTACTAGGATATCTCCCGGTTTTACCCTTGCTCCAACTCTTATTATCCCTTCCTCGTCCAGATTTGCGAGGGCTTCCTCAGGAACACCGGGCACATCTCTTGTGATTTCTTCGCTTCCAAGTTTTGTCTCCCGGGCTTCGCATTCATACTCTTCAATATAGATGGAAGTATACACATCATCCCTTACCAGCCTTTCGCTTATGAGGATTGAATCTTCATAATTATATCCTCCCCATGAAAGGAAACCAACCAACACATTTCTTCCAAGTGCAAGTTCCCCTTTATTAATTGCGGGTCCATCCGCGAGCACCTGTCCCCTTTTAACAAAATCTCCTTTTTTAACCACAGGTTTCTGATTTATGCACGTCTTCTGGTTGCTTCTCTGATATTTTTTGAGGGTGTATATCTTTATCTTGTCCTCCTCCTCGGGATAATCTTCATCTTTTATCCTCAAAACAATTCTCGTGCCATCCACATACTCAATTATCCCTGAATAATCCGCCTTTATAGCATATCCTGAATCACCTGCTACCTTCCACTCCAGACCAGTGCCCACAAGAGGAGCCTCGGTCTGAATAAGAGGAACAGCCTGCCTCTGCATATTTGAACCCATTAGCGCCCTGTTAGCGTCATCATGTTCAAGGAAGGGAATGAGAGATGCAGAAACACCCACTAGCTGCGCGGGAACCAGATCCATCAACTCTACTTTTTCCCTGCTGACTTTAACTATTTCTCCTCCCTTTCTTGCAACAACAATTTTATCCTTTATATATCCGTTCTCATCAAGAGGGGTATCTGCTGGAACGATGGTGTATTTTTCTTCTTCGAGAGCATTAAGGTACACAATTTCCCATGTAGGTTTTCCATCTTTCACCTTTCTATAAGGAGTTTGAAGATAACCAAATCTGTCCACTCTGGCATAGGTGGCAAGAGATGTAATTATCCCGATATTCTGCCCCTCTGGTGTCTCAATCGGACATATCTTTCCGTAATGGGAAGGATGCACGTCTCTCACCTCATATCCCGCCCTTTCTCTCGTTAACCCGCCCGGACCAAGAGCGCTCAATCTCCTCTTATGAGTCATTTCCGAAAGAGGATTTACCTGCTCCATAAACTGACATAACGAATTGGTGTTGAAGAAATCTTTTACAACCGAAATAGCAGGTTTAAAATTGATTATCTCACCAGGTTTCAAAATGGAAGACATTTGAAGAGTGCTTAATCTTTCGGAGGTAATCCTGGCAACTTTTTTCATACCCGAAAGGAAATACATTTCCACCAGTTCGCTTCCCGGTCTCACCCTTCTGTTTCCGAGATGGTCAATATCGTCAAACTGTCCTCTCTGGTTTCGCAACCAGAAAAGCTTTTTGACTATCAAAAACAAATCTTCCCGAGTAAGAGCCCTGGTCTCGAGGGGTATCTCTCTATCAAGAGCCATATTAATTTTGTGCCTTCCAATGTAAGAGAGGTCATAAAATTCGGGATTGAAGAAAGCATTGTTAATGAACCTCTCTTTCTCCTCCAGAGAGACATGCTCGTTAGGCTTAAGTTTGCCAAATATCTCATTTATGGCTTCTTCTTTGGTTCGAGCTGAATCGTGTTTTAAGGTATCCACAATACACCCGTGAATGTACATGTTGTCAAAGTAAACTATTTCGAATTCACTGATTTTGAGTTTTCTGAAATCTTCTACCATTGTCGGGGTAATTTCATCAAGAACATGGAATAACACTTCCCCGGTTTTCGGATGTTTTATATCCGAAGCAAGAACCTTCCCGTAAAGGGAGTCCTCCTCTATAGGGAGCCTTTCTATCTTATTTTCAATCAACGCCTTTACTATTTCTTCGCCAAATCTCTTGCCCTTTTCAAGAATGGTCCGACCTTCTGCATCTCTTATGTCCACACTTGAAACCTGATATTTAAGCACATCCGGATTTACCGCCTTGTAAATCCTTCCGTTTTCTATAAACACCTTTTCTACCGGATACATTCCCTTTAATATCTCCTCCTCACTGTATCCGAATGCCTTTAGAAGGGTGGTGGCAGAAATCTTCTTCTTTTTTTCTATTTTCACCACAACTCGGTCTTTATTATCAAACTCGAAATCCATCCATGAACCATGATAGGGAATAATCCTGGCTATGAAGTAATGCCTACCAGTACTCTTAAGCTTCGTTTTATCTACCTCAAAAAACACGCCCGGAGACCTGTGAAGCTGATTGACTATTACTTTCTGAGAACCATTTATAATAAAATGTCCCGTCTCTGTCATAATAGGAATTTCCCCCACATATATATCTTTGAGCTCCCTTACTTCTCTCAGAACCCTTCCTGACCCATTTTCTTCATAGATAAAAAGCTCAAGATTTACCTTAAGAATTCCTGCATAACTTATTCCTTTTTCAATACACTCTTCAGGTGAAAAAGGAGGGGGCGTGATTGTATAGGACTTATACCTTAATTCCGCCAATCCATTAGAAGCGACAATGGGGAAAACTTCTCTAAAAACCCTTTCTATTCCCACAGTGGGGTCCCTTTTTTCTGGTGGAACGTCCATCTGCAGAAACTTTCGGTAAGACTCTTTTTGAAAATCAAGAAAATATGAAGGTTCTACAGGATATCCTATTTTGCCAAATAAATACCTCAACCTTAAATTATTATATAGTGCCTTCATTTTACCCTCTTCACCCACCTTTTAAAAAATATGTAACTTCCCAACTTTTAATATTTAAACTCTACCTTTGCTCCTTCTTTTTCAAGTTGTGCTTTTATCTTCTTTGCCTCTTCAATTGGCACTCTTTCTTTGATCACCCCTGGAACATTGTCCACAAGGTCTTTCGCTTCCTTAAGCGGAAGTCCTGTGATAGCCCTTATCTCTTTTATCACCTGGAGTTTCTTATCACCACTGTCCACAAGCACAACTGTAACTTCTTTGGGTTCTTCTTCTTTCTTCGCTTCCTGCGGAGCAGCAGAAGGAACTGCAGCCGTAGGGGCTACTGCCACGGGCATCTGTGCAGTGACTCCGAATTTTTCTTCAAGTGCCTTTACCAACTGGCTCAGTTCCAGTACGTTCATTGAAGCAATTGCTTCCACAATTTCTGCTATTTTTGTCTTTCCTTCTTCCCTTTCATTTTTTACAGGTTCTTCCATTTTAACTTTCCTCCTTTTTTTTCTTTATTAAATATAGTGTATTTACCAGTGAAACGTAAGGGCTCTTTATGGCGTATACCAGCCTCATTAAAGGTGCTCTTAGAAGTCCTGTCAATTGTGCTATTAGTTCGTATTTGGAAGGAAGGGTTGAAAGCTGTATTACCATCTGGGGAGGCACAAATTTAAAATCATAGATCCCACCTTTAATTTTCAAATTTTCTCTATTCCTTGTAAAACTTACCAAATTTTTGAGCAATTCAATGGGTTCTCCCTTACTGAAAACAACCATGGTGGTATCCCGAAACACACTTTCGTCTACTTCCAATCCCCTGTTGAGAAGAGCCCTTTTCAGAAGGGTATTTTTCACCACTTTTACCTCCCCGTTATTCCTCTTCGTTACTTTTCTAAGCTCCACTACCTCCTGAACCGAAAGTCCACTGAAAGTCAAAAAGAATAACGCATTTGACGCACTTATTAACTGCTCTAAGTCCTTCACATAATCGATCTTCCTCTCCAGTGCTTTCATTTCATCTACCCCTTACCCAGTTGTAAATTTGCGAAACATCACACTTAATGCCCGGTCCCATTGTGGCGGACAAAGTCACGCTTTTCAAATAACTGCCTCTGCTTGAAGGTGGTTTAAGTTTTATGAGCGTATCTATCACTGCCTTTATATTGTCTTTGAGCGCCTCCTTATTAAAAGAAACCTTCCCCACCACCACATGAACATTTCCCCCTCTATCGGTTTTAAACTCCACTTTTCCCGCTTTTGCCTCTTTCACTGCCTTACCCACATCAAAAGTGACTGTTCCGGTTTTGGGATTCGGCATCAATCCATGAGGTCCAAGGATCTTCCCTATCTTACCAACGGCGGGCATCATGTCCGGAGTGGCTATTACAGTGTCAAAATCCATCCATCCTTCCTGGATCTTCTTGATCAACTCCTCACCCCCTACATAGTCCGCTCCAGCCTCCCTTGCTTCCACTTCTTTCTCACCCTTTGCAAATACTAACACCTTCCTTTCCTTTCCGATCCCATGCGGAAGAACAACCGCCCCCCTCACCATTTGATCAGATTTCTTGGGATCAATTCCCAGTCTCACGCTTAATTCTACACTTCCGTCAAATTTAGTATAAGAGGTCTGTTTAACCAGATCTATTGCTTCATCTATGGAATACCTTTTCTTCCTGTCCACCAATTTCAAAGCGTTTAAATACTTTTTTCCTCTTTTCCCCATTTTCAATCTTCTACAATTACCAATCCCATGCTCTTTGCGGTACCTTCTATAATCTTCTCCGCCTTCTCAAGGTCATCCACATTTAAATCTGGAAGCTTTATCTTCGCAATTTCTCTTATATCGCTTCTTTTAATTTTTCCCACAACCTCTCTTCCGGGGCTGCTCGCTCCCTTTTCCAGTTTTGCCCTCTGCTTTAACAGTGCTGATGTCAAGGGCGTTTTGACCTGAAAGGTAAAAGACCTGTCGGAGTAAATTGTAATTTTAACAGGAAGTATCAAATCTTTAGGCATATTCTTTGTTCTCTCGTTAAACTGTTTGCAAAACTCCATTATATTCACCTGATGCTGCCCCAGAGCCGGACCCACAGGAGGAGCAGGGGTTGCTCCACCCGCTGGAATCTGTAACTTCACATTGGCAACAGGTTTTTTAATCACAGCCATTTCTATCTATCCTCCTACGAAATCTTTTCTACCTGAGAAAATTCTAACTCCACCGGGGTTGACCTTCCGAAGATACTAATTAACACTCTTAACCTTTTTTTGTCAAGATAAACTGCTTCTACCTCGCCGTTAAAGTTTGTAAAAGGACCATCTTTTACTCTTACCTTATCTCCTACATCATAAGCAGTAAGAATGCGGAGCTCTCCTTTTTCTATTCTCTTCTTCAATTCCTCAACCTCTTTATCTGATACAGGCGTTGGTTCGTTTTTCGTCCCCAGAATCCCCATCACATTGGGAGTGTATCTCACGGTTTTCCAGAGTTTTGACCACATCGCTGCCTTCTGCGGGTCTTTATTCCTCTCTTCCGGAGAAATGTATTCCATATGAATGAGAATGTAACCCGGGAAAACCACTTTTTCCTTTTTCTTCTTGTTCTCCTCCTTTACACCCTCTTCTGTTTTGGGTATAAAAATCTCGTCTACCTTGTCCTCCAGCCCGTTTTCTTTCAATCTCCTCAAAATACTCTCCTTCGCCTCCTTTTCATATCCTGCTAATACGTGTAATATGAACCACTTCTTTTCCATTATCCGAAAACCCTATAAACTAACGAAATAATATACTGAATCACCATATCCACCAGACTCAAATACAAAGAAGTAAGAAGGACAAGAATTATCACAACTGCGGTAGCTCCCAGCGTTTCCCTTCTCGTGGGCCATGTAACTTTTTTTAATTCCTGCCATGCCTCTATCACAAAATTTTTTAATTCCTTTATACTCCTTATTTTCACTTTTTTTCTTTCAGGTCAGGGGGGATTCGAACCCCCATCCTCCGGTTTTGGAGACCGGCGCTCTTCCAGTTCGAGCTACTGACCTATATCTATTTAACTTCTTTATGTAGAGTATGTTTTCCACAAAAAGGGCAAAACTTTCTCAACTGCAACCTGTCCGGTGTATTCTTCTTGTTTTTTGTAGATGTGTAATTCCTCCTTTTACACTGCTCGCATTCTAGGTGAATTATAACTCTCATTTTTTCTTATGTCAACTATTTCAATATTTTTGTAACTACTCCTGCCCCAACCGTTTTTCCGCCTTCTCTAATAGCGAATCTCAATCCCTCTTCCATAGCCACTGGTGAGATCAACTCTACTTTAAAATGAACCCTATCTCCCGGCATCACCATTTGAACTCCTTCAGGCAGGATAATTGTGCCTGTAACATCTGTTGTCCTGAAATAAAACTGCGGACGGTATTTGCTAAAGAAAGGAGTATGCCTTCCACCTTCTTCTTTTGAAAGTACGTAAACTTCTGCTTCAAACTCTGTATGAGGAGTAATTGTTCCGGGAGCAGCAACCACCATTCCTCTCTCCACTTCCTCCTTTCTCACTCCCCTTAAAAGAATTCCTATGTTATCTCCTGCAATCCCTTCGTCCAAAACCTTGCGGAACATTTCCACTCCCGTAGCCACTGTCCGGATCGGTTCCTCTCTAAATCCTACCACTTCCACCTCATCACCCACTCTTATCCTTCCTCTTTCAACCCTTCCTGTAACAACAGTGCCTCTTCCACTGATGCTGAAAACATCCTCTATCGGCATCAAAAATGGCTTATCAATATCTCTTACAGGTTCCTCTATAAAATTATCTATAGCATCGATAAGCTCCCAGATAGGTCCACACCATTGACAATCTCTCTTTCCACATCCACATTCACCTGCTTTTAAAGCACTCCCTCTTATTACAGGAATTTTGTCTCCGGGAAAGTCATACTTTGTGAGAAGTTCCCTTACTTCCATTTCAACAAGGTCAAGAAGCTCTTTATCAGGAACCATATCTATCTTGTTCATGAACACAACTATTGAAGGCACACCCACCTGCCTTGCAAGAAGGATATGCTCTCTTGTTTGAGGCATTGGTCCATCATCTGCCGCCACCACAAGAATTGCTCCGTCCATCTGGGCTGCTCCCGTGATCATGTTCTTTATGTAGTCCGCATGCCCCGGGCAATCAATATGAGCATAATGTCTTTTCGGACTTTCATATTCTATATGAGAAATAGAAATAGTAATTCCTCTTGCCTTTTCTTCCGGAGCCTTATCTATCTCTTCAAAAGGGACAAATTTTGCGAGGTTCTCTTTGGAAAGTACTTTCGTCATAGCAGATGTGAGGGTGGTCTTCCCGTGGTCAATATGCCCAATCGTTCCTACGTTTACATGAGGTTTCTTTCTCTCAAATTTTGCCTTCGCCATTTCTACCTCCTACACCATTTATTTACAAAAGCCCACGACCCGATTTGAACGGGCGACCTCTTCCTTACCAAGGAAGTGCTCTGCCGTCTGAGCTACGTGGGCAAATTTTATCAACCCAATGGAGCGGGAAACGGGATTCGAACCCGCGACCCTCAGCTTGGAAGGCTGATGCTCTACCAGCTGAGCTATTCCCGCCCACCATTCTATCTGGAGAGGGGAGGATTTGAACCTCCGAAGGCATACGCCGACGGGTTTACAGCCCGCCCCCTTTGGCCACTTGGGTACCTCTCCTTTTATTAATCTATTCACCTTTTTATTCACAGCCGACGGCCCGACTCGAACGGGCAACCTACTGATTACAAGTCAGTTGCTCTACCGGTTGAGCTACGTCGGCATTCTTAATTTATTAATTATATCCCTTTTTTCTCAATTGTCAAGTTTTCGAGAATTTTTTAACAAAAATCGCATGAAAAGTCAAGCGTTTGTTGTTGTGTGCTTTCTGAAAAACCTTGGGTTTAATTTTAAAGGGTTTTGTTGTGGATTTATTTCTCGTTTTTCTTTCTGGAATTTTTTCTTCCATTTCCTATTTCCTTCTCATCTTTCAATTTGAGAACACCCTCAATGTAAAGTTAATTATTCAACAAAGCAAAAAATCAAAAACTTTACCCCAACTAACCCTATTTTTATGTCCCCTTGTCAAAAAATCAAAAATCCCTTCCAAAAAACTCTCAAAAAATAGCCTCACTTTTTCAGAGGTCTCGCTGTAGGGATTCCCCTTCATAGAGCGAAGTTTTCGCCAGAAGAACCTCCCTCTCATGGAAAAATTGACATCGCGGAAAGTTTGATTACCTTATCTAAGAAGAGAAATTCAGGAGGTAGAAAAATGGGAAGAATAATAGGAATAGACCTTGGAACAACAAACTCAGTGGCTGCCTATTATGAGGGAGGGCAGGTAAAGATCATCCCCAATGCGGAAGGTTCTAATCTCACCCCCTCGGTAGTAGCGTTTACGAAAGACGGGCAGGTTCTGGTAGGACAGCTCGCCAAAAGACAGGCAATAACAAATCCTGAAAACACATTCTTTTCGGTAAAAAGGTTCATAGGAAGAAGATATGATGAAGTGCAGGAAGAAATAAAAATGGTCCCTTACAAAGTAGTAAGGGGACCACATGATGATGCAAGGCTGGAATGTCCTGCTACCGGAAGAGTATATGCACCTCAGGAGATCTCAGCCCTTGTCCTTCAGAAAATAAAAAGAGATGCGGAAGCATTTCTCGGGGAGAAGATTACCGAGGCTGTGATTACAGTGCCAGCATATTTTAACGATTCCCAGAGGCAGGCCACAAAAGACGCGGGAAGAATAGCGGGATTTGATGTAAAAAGGATAATCAATGAACCTACTGCTTCAGCCCTGGCTTACGGGCTTGAAAAAAAGAAAAATCACAAAATTGCAGTGTATGACTTCGGAGGCGGAACATTTGACATCTCCATCCTTGAAGTAGGCGATAATGTAGTCGAAGTGATAGCCACAAACGGAGATACCCATCTGGGCGGCGACGACCTTGACCAGAGAATTATCAAATGGATTCTTGAGGAGTTCATGTCAGAAACCGGAATAGACCTTTCTAAAGACAGAATGGCTATGCAGAGGTTAAAGGAGGCGGCGGAAAAGGCTAAAATAGAACTTTCCACCTTAAAAGAAACAGAAATCAACCTTCCTTTCATCACTGCTGACCACACCGGTCCAAAACACCTCCTCCTGAAACTCACCCGAGCCAAGTTTGAATCTCTGGTTATGGATTTGCTGGAAAAGACATTTATACCGGTTGAACAGGCTTTAAAAGATGCGGGATTAAAACCTTCACAAATAGACGAAGTAATCCTTGTTGGCGGTTCAACAAGAATTCCTAAGGTTCAGGAACTCGTACGCGAATATTTCGGAAAGGAACCCTATAAGGGTGTAAACCCTGATGAAGTGGTAGCAGCAGGAGCAGCGGTGCAGGCTGGAGTGCTGAGGGGAGATGTAAAGGATATCCTCCTTCTCGATGTAACTCCTCTTTCCCTGGGCGTTGAGACTCTCGGAGGCGTGATGACAAAACTCATTGAAAGAAACACCACCATACCTGTAAGAAAGACCGAGATTTTCACTACAGCGGAAGATAACCAGACCACCGTGGAAATCCATGTGCTTCAGGGTGAAAGACCTCTCGCAAAGGACAACAGGACACTCGCTCGCTTCAGACTGGAGGGAATACCTCCTGCTCCAAGAGGAGTCCCTCAAATAGAAGTCACATTTGACATAGATGCAAACGGAATTCTCCACGTATCAGCAAGGGATCTGGCAACAGGAAAGGAACAAAAAATTACAGTGACGGCCTCCAGTGGCTTAACGGAAGAAGAAATCAAGAGAATGATAGAAGAAGCCCAGGCTCATGCGGAGGAAGACAGAAAAATGAAAGAGATAATTGATACAAGGAATCAGCTCGATGGTCTCATATATCAAACTGAAAAGCTTCTCAGAGAACACAGGGATAAGATTCCTGAAAGCGAAGTAAGGGTTATAGAAGAGGCAATAAATGAAGGAAAAAAGGTGAAGGATTCAAACGATATCTCCGAACTGAGAAATGCCATTAACAGGATTACCACTTCTTCTCACAGAATTGCAGAAATTCTGTACAGAGCAGCATCTGCAGGGAGAGCCGCCGGGTCGGGAGGGGGAAACGGAAAAGGGAAAAAGGACGATGTAATTGATGCAGAATATGAAGAAAAGAAGTAACCCTCCTGTGAAGACCCCTATCTTTCTTAAATTTTCTTATTAAAAGATTTTCGTAAAAAATAAAGCATCAGTCCGGAGTGAAGAAAAATTATTCCCGGCACAAAAAGGGGATGAAGGAACCCTTTGAGACAAAAAGCAAAGGTTATATAAACGGAAATAAAAAATAGAAAGAAGAATCCGAGAGCTCTAAGGAAGGGAGAAAAAGTAAGGACGCTTCCCATATAGGGGATTCCTATAGAGGAAATCCCTCCCGAAAAGGAAAATGCGGGAAAAGTGATTTTCGTCCATATGAAATTCCTGTAAAGTGATGTGTCCAGCCCTTCCTTTTCAAGGATGTTTTTCATTTTATAAAGTTCAGAAATGGAGAGAGCGAAAATTTCACTCTCCGAAAATTTCTTCTCGTATAAAAAACCTCCTCCAGGAATTTCGTATACAGACGTGGCAGCTTCCGGAAAGCCGGGTTTGTATATCCTCACTTCCTCCAGAACAACTCTGTCTTCGAAGAGCCTCCCTCTCTTTCCCCTGATAAAAGATGCAATTTTACCCCCTTCTATTACAAACACTTCAATATCCAGCGCTAAATCCCTCTCAGGAAATACGCTTCCGAAATGGAAAATGAAATTTCTCCTTTTTGCCCAGTAGTCAGTCCCGGGAAAAATCACCTCTTGCCTGTGTATACTTTGGAGCTTAAGAAATCTTTTCTCCGCTTTTACCACGATCCCTTCCATGAAAAGGAAATGGAAAAGAGATAACAGTAAAAAAATCGGAACCGAGTTTTTCAACAAAAATCCCCCGTCAAAACCTATGGATGAAAATGCCACAAGTTCATTTCTTATCTTCATAAGGTAATAGGAAACAAAAATCCCTCCAAAAACCGAAAAAGGAAATGAAAAAGAAAAAAGCGAAGGGAACTTCCACAGCATAAGTTCCCACACTTGAGAGGGTCTATCGGGAATCCTCAAAAGTTCAACAAGAAAAATAGCGCTCAGTAGAGAGGTAAAAACGAAGGAACACAAAATCACAAATAACATGTGGCTCCTCATTATATATTTAAATATCCTCATCCCCTTCTGTAAATTTTCCTCCTTTTGACCCATGAAAAAAAGAGCGCAAAAATGAGAAGGAGTAAAGTTGGAAAGGGAAGACCGATGAAGGGATTTATTACTCCTTTGTTTGAGAGCACTTTAAAGGTCGTATAAAGGGAAAAGAAAAGAAGGTAGGATACGCATCCAGTTAAAAGGCTCAGGGAAAATCTCCTTTCAATAACTGTAAAACCAATGGGAATAGAAAAAATGGCAAAAAGAAAAGTGTTGAATGGATAAATAAGCCTTTCAAGGGCTTCCACTATAACTGGATTCGGGTTGAAACGCGCTTTTTTTAATTCTTTTGCATATCGGAAAAGTTCTTTTATAGATAAAGATTTTTTGAAGAAGGTCTTCTTTGTCTTTTCCATCACTATGGATATGGGGAATTTCATTTCATCAAATTCAAAAAAATAGAATCTTTCTTTTGAAAACATCCCTCCTGAACCTTCTTCGAAAACTATTTTTCCTTCTTCAACATGACCTCCCTCAGAAAGGAGGACAAGCTCCTTCCTGTCCTCTTTGTAGTGCAGGAAGACTCCTCTCAACCTGTTACCTTCTTTCCTTTCCGCAAAAAATGTAAGATTTTCAAAGCTGTGAAACACTCCATAATTTATTATGGATTCCATCTTAACTTTTTCATACTTTTTCTCAAATTTCTTCCATCCCAGAGGACCAAGGTATATGGAAAAAAAATATGAAAATCCTGTGATAAATACCGAAACAAAAATAAAAGGAGCGCAAATTCTCCATGCACTCATACCAAGAGAAACTCCCGCGAGAAGGAAGTTTTCAATCGCCAGTTTTCCAAGGACCAGAATGGAGGAAAGAAATGTAATAAAAGGAAAGAAATAAATGAGATAGGAAGGAATAACATAAATCCCCATAAGGGCAATTGTAGCGGCAGGGAAAAGTTCTTTTGTATCCGGAGAAAGGATCTTTATTATAAAAAAAAGAAAAATTGCAGATGTCCCGAGTATAAAAAAATAAAGGATAAAAAGAAGAGAGATATCCTTCTTTAACAAATTCTCAGTAGATGAAAGAAAGAGGAGGAATGGTGAGAACGATGCCAGGGGTTAAAACATTTGGATTCGGTCCTATTATATTTTTGTTTTCCGAATAAATCACCTTCCACAACCTTGCATTCCCGTAAAATTTTGCGGCAATGAAATGTAAATCATCACCTGCTTGTACTGTATATTTCACCGGAAAGTTATACTGCTGATAAATAAAAGCCACTACATATCCGTATTTGGTCCTCAGAAGTAAAGAAGGCTGAGGTGGAGTGGGAGCGGGACGACTTGCTACCACAGGAGGTTTTGCATTCATTTCCTCCTCGGTTAAAGCAGAAGGAAGTTTTTCAGGAACTTTCTTTACCACTCCAGAAGGGGGCGGAGGAATAACTCTCTCCTCTGGCAAAACTACCTCTTCCTCTGGTGAAACTACTTCCTCAACAGGCGGTTTCTCCACAGGAGAGGGCGCAGGAGGAGCAGCAACCGCCTCCTCTTCAACAACTTCCTCTTCCACCACCTCTTCCTCTGGTGAAACTACTTCCTCAACAGGCGGTTTCTCCACAGGAGAAGGTGCAGGAGGAGCAGCAAC
>Ga0197143_1000951_pt1 | contig 26510 bp, 24 predicted proteins | sample GBS70_MetaG_FD_148603 | JGI IMG/M metagenome (GOLD analysis project Ga0197143, IMG submission 148603) | Sediment microbial communities from Great Boiling Springs, Gerlach, Nevada, United States - GBS 70_MetaG | ecosystem: Environmental > Aquatic > Thermal springs > Hot (42-90C) > Sediment... | reverse complement strand
GTTATAAGATTCTGGGGGTAGGGCTCGCCCAGAACCTCCTCCCAGAGGGCGGCCACCGTCGGGGCGACCTGCCCGAAGTCCTCAATGGGGGCGTCGGCAAACCGCTCCAGGTCCCGCTGAATGTAGGCCGCATCGACCCGGGGAACGGGGGTGGGGGTTGGGGGCGGCGGGGGAAGGGTCGGCGTGGACACCGGGGTCAGGGCCCGACCCAGGTAGCCCGGGGGCAGCGGGTTGGCCGTGGGGACCGGGCGGGGCGACCCGGTTTCGGGCGGGGAGGTCGGCCCCTGGGGCAGGAACCGACACCCGGCCCCCAACCCTACAATCAGAACCAGGACGGCCCAAAAAACCAGCACCCGGACCGGGTAAAGCCGGTCCGACCGGGGTCGGCGGGGGCCAGGCACGGCCATCACTTTACACAGTTTAACCCAACGGGACGGACCCGGCCAGGGGCGGGTATAATTGATTAATCGAATCGAAAAACTTCACAATTTGGAGGTAAGTCCGATGGTCCAGGAAGCGCCGGTCCAGGAGCCCTTCAAGCGGGTAAGTGTCGAGGAGGCCCGCCGCCTGATCGAATCGGGCGAGTACGAGGTTATCGACGTCCGGGAGCCGGATGAGTACGCCCGGGAGCACATCCCCGGGGTGAAGCTGGTGCCCCTGCGCCAGTTTCTGGCCAACCCCCAGAAATACATCACCCGGGACAAGGTGATTTTCGTCTGCCAGGTCGGCCAGCGCAGTGCGGTGGCGGCCGAGATGGCCGCGGCCATTGGGGTGCCCGAAGTCATCAACCTGGAGGGGGGCACCGAGGCCTGGCGCAACAAAGGCTACCCCATCGAGCGCTAAAAATTGCGAGCGGGTCTTTAGCCGGACACCCCTTACCCGCTGCCAGGGCGTCCGGCGCCCCGCCGGGTTAAATTATTCAGGGGGTTCTTATGGCCAGATTTACCCGAATTGCCGTCGACCCCGGTCAGATGGGTGGGGTACCCTGCATCCGGGGGTTGCGAATTCCGGTGGCGACCGTCATTGGAATGCTCGCCGACGGAATGACCGAAGAAGAGATTCTCGCCGCCTACCCCGACCTTGAACCCGAGGATATCCGGGAGGCCCTCCGCTACGCCGCCGAGGCGGTGCGGGAGCGTGAGCTCCCCCTAACCGTCCCGTGAAGTTCCTCATCGACAACGCCCTGTCTCCCCGGGTCGCTGAGGGCCTCCGGCAGGCCGGCTACGACGCGGTCCACGTCCGGGATTACGGGTTACAAAATCGAGCGCTAATCTTTAAGAACTTCGACTACCTGGCGGATTTCGTCCTCGGTGTTGTAAAAGTGGGGCGAGACCCGGACGTAGGCCTGTCCGGCCCGGTCGTACCGGAGGGAAACGACCACCCGGGCCTCGGTCAGCCTCCGGTGGGCCCCAATGGGGTCGGAGGGCGCAAAACTGACGATGGCCGAGCGGTGCTCGGGCCCAAAATCCGAGAGCACCCGGTAGCCGGCGGCCTTAAGCTCTTCCACCAGAAGGTCGGTCAGCCTTAAGACGCGCCCCTCAATATTCTCGGGTCCCAGCTCATTAAAGCGCCCCACCACCGCCCCCAGCCCGGCGATTCCGGGCCGGTTGACCTGGGCGGTGTAAAAGCGGTCGGCGGTGGGGAGCAGTTTAAGGTCGTAGGCCAGGAACGTTTCGGGGCTGAATCCGACCACGCTGTTGGCCCCCACCACCGGCGGCTCAAGTTCGGGGATAAGCTCCTTGCGGACGTAAAAGAGGCCGATTCCGGGCGGTCCCATCAGAAACTTAGAGGCGGCGGCCGCCAGGATGTCCACCCGGGCGGCTTTTACGTCTATCCGCAGGGCCCCGAGGGCCTGCATGGCATCCACGACAAAGTAAATATTCTTTTCCCGGCAGAGCCGGCCCAGGGCGGCCAGGTCGGCCCGGAAGCCCGAAAGAAACTGGACGGCGCTTACGCTCACCACCCGGGTCCGGGCATCGGCGGCGGCCGCCACCATTTCGGGGGTGAGGCCGCCCGCCGGGGCCGGCAGGATTTTGACCTTTACCCCCCGCTTTTTCTGGAGCATAAGCCACGGGTAAACGTTGGCCGGGTACTCCTGGTCGCAGATGATGACATTGTCCCCCCGGCGGAGGGGCAGGGACCAGGCCGCCAGGCTTATGCCGGTGCTGGTGGTGGGGATAAAGGTTACTTCTTCCGGGTCGGCGTTGATGAGCCGGGCCAGCTCCCGGCGGGCCTGCTCTTTGATTTCGAGAAACTCGGCCTCATATTTTGGGCCGAGCTGATGTTTCCTGAGAAAGTCGGCCATCGCCTCGACGGCCGGCGTCGGCAGTGGGGTGTAAGCCGCGTGGTTAAGATAGGTGTACTCCCGGGTTACGGGGAACCAGTCGGCCCGGGCCCTGACAACGGCCTCCACATCGAAAGCCGAAAGCTGCGCCATCGCGCTCCTCCTTCGCCCGCATTTCAAAGAATAGCCAAATCTTTTACGAGGACATTAGCATCTATAAATATAAAAGCGTCGACCATCCGCCAGGCTACTGGCCAACCGTCTGGGCCTCTTCAGACTTTTTCAGCATCCCGACAAGGTACCGTGACATCTCTTCAGACCGTTGGGAAGCGTATCCAGGCACCGAGTAAAGAGTGACGTATTCTGAACCCGATTCGAGCTCTTTAAGTTCTAAGTGGCCCCGGTTTACAAGCTTGAGAGCTTCTTCCTGGGAGATCCCCAGCAGTTCGGCCGCCTCCCCGACGGTAATATACGGGGGCACACCGACAATGGCCACGGCATTTCCCACCGCCAGGTTGGAGGCCAGTTCGGCAACAAGTTGCATAAGATACCCTTGGCCCGGAAGATCCGGGAAAATTATGCCCGCCGCAAACCGTTTGGCTAATTCTTTATCTTCGAGAAATCGAAGCTTAAGAGACCCAACCAGAATGCTGTTAAGCTCCCGGGCGCTTGCTGATAGTCTCCCCACGGGCAGTATCAACTGGTTCGCACGGACCATAGGCCGCGCTACCCCTTTCCTGTTCAGCTTGTCCAATACTATCACAGACTACGGATCGTGATCGGCGGCTGGAGTACCCCCTCGGCTTCGGGTTACTCGCCCGGATTTTCGGGAGGGTGCAGACCCTGGGAAGAGGTCGACGCTGGGGCGGGTTTAACCGGGGCAACCGTAAATAGACCCGTCCGGGCCGTGGCCAGCACGAGGCCGTACGTGACCGCCCCCACCCCCAACCCGATGATACCCGTGATCGGCTCGGGGAAAGCCAGCAGAAGCCCGCAGGTGACCAGAGCCCCCCGGACAAACATGCCAACTAAATCGGGTCGAAGCGTACCGGCCATTGGCAGGTAGCCCTGGATGGCGTAGGCGATGAGGCCGACCCCTAAGGTCGCACCCCCCAGAGCCACCAGCAGGTCCACCAGACCGGAGATCGCGCCCACGAGGACCGGGTGATAAACAAAGAAAAACGGCAGGAAATATTTAACGGCCCCGAAGCGCATGGCCTCCATCATCGCCCGGAAGGGTGAAGCCCCGGCCACGTTCGACGCAACCACTACCGACAGGGCCGTGGGCGGGGTGATATCCGAAAGCATAGCCCAATAGAGAATAAAAAGGTGGACGGCCATCGGATGAAGGCCCTCTTTAATCAGGGCGGGCGCAAACACCACGGCCAGGAAGACATACGACGGGGTTATGGTTAGGGCTGTGCCTAGAATCAGGCAGACAATCGCCCCAAGGATAAGCAGGGTGAGGATATTGCCCCCGGCCAGCCTGAGCACATCGGACGAAAAGGTGCCTGCAATGCCGGTAACGGAGAGGGCCCCGATGATGAGTCCGACGGCAGCAAGGACGGCAACCAGCTCGGCCAGGATACGGCCGGCACTTACCAAAGCGGCCTTAAGCCTTGGGGGGGTAAGCCGGGTCTCAGGCCGCAGCATGGCCAGGGCCAGCAGGATCAGGGTGGCGTAGAAGGGGGCCAGGGCTTCCTGGCGCAGATAAACCAGCATGAAAATCAGGGCGAAAAAGGCCACCAGGTAGCGCCAGCCGGCCTTGAGCGTATCGCCCAGCCTTGGCAGCTCGCCCCGGGAGAGGCCCTTTATTCCGAATTTGGCAGCATAAGCATCGATCTGGCAGAAAAGGCTCAGATAAAACAAAAACGCCGGTATCGCCGCGGCCAGGGCTACCTCGACGTAAGGAACACCCAATACCGAGGCCATGATGAACGCAGTGGCGCCCATGACCGGTGGGGTTATTACACCGGCCGAGGAGGCATTGGCCTCGATGGCGGCGGCATCCGCCGGCCGGAACCCCGTCCGCTTCATAGCCGGGATGGTGACGACGCCCGTGGAGAGGACGTTGCTTACGGCGCTTCCGCTCATCATGCCGAACAGGCCGCTGGCCGCGATGGCCACCTTGGCCGTCCCGCCCCGAACCGACCCCAGCAGGGCCATGGCCAGGTCGATGAAGAAGCGGCCCCCGCCGGTGAACTGCAAGGCAAGACCGAAGAGAATAAACCCGATGATAAAGCTACCGAAGACCCGCATCGGGATGCCCAGGATGGCCTCGACACTGGCCACCTGATACCGGATGGTGTCCTCAAACGAGAGGCTGAAGCCGGCAATGGGTCCCGGTAGGTCGCCGGCGTAAGCCGGATAAAGGGACAGGACCAGAACCACCACGGCGAAAGCCAGCCCTCCGGTCCGTCTCGCCCCCTCGAGAATAAGAAGCCAGAGAATAATCCCCAGGGCCACCGCCGTCGGCGGCGCCCGGAACTCCCAGGCCTCCCTGATCATTCGCTCGCCGTTCCAGGCAAAATACCCGCAAACGGCCAGGGCCAGGGCGAAAAGCGCCGCATCGTACCAGGGGACACGTTCGGTCCACCTGGACCCCGCCGGGAATATGATGAATGCCAGCCCAAGAAAGAGACCTAGTAAAACGTACAGGTAGCGATTTTCTAAGAGGACAAATCCGACAAAGAACTGGAGGTTAAAAATCTGATTGACGGCCAGCAGGATACCGGCGGCCGTCAGTACTGCGACAACGGCCTCCCAGAACGGACCGAGCCGACGATACCGGTCGGTAGCCCCAATCTCACCCATGGGTTGCGGTCAGCGGCGGTGCTGTTAAAGCAAACGCCCCGGCCGGCTGGTAGAAATGCCGAGGCCGGCCGGGGCATACCCAGCCTTTCACCAGAATTTCTCGGACCAATACGGTTCAAAGCCGGCTTTTCGCAGCTCTTCAGCCCGAATCTTCATCCAGAGGTCCGGGAATCTTGCCAAAGCGACCTGCTGTTTCTGGGCCTCATCCAGGGCCCGCTCCCAGGCTTTGGCGAGGGCTTCCTGCCGCCGGATGAGCTGCTGATTGTGCTTTTCGTACTCGTCGTTCCAGACGCCCTTCTCCTTGAAGTACCGGACGGCACCCTCGTGATACGGGACGACCCACTTGAACCGCTGGCGGTCCAGGCCGAACCCGTCGTTGCCGGGATAGGCATCCTTGTAGAGCGGGAAGAGCTCATACAGCATCCGGGTAACCTGGTAGACCAGCTCGGGGTCCTGCCAGGCGTAGGTCGCAATGATGGGGAAGCCATAGGTGGCCCCGATGTGGGGATTTTCGGGCGAGACCGGCGGTGCCCCAATGGTGGCCTCGTTGTACTCAAAGTAAGGCGCATATTTCTTCAGCCGCTCCCAGGCGGCCGGGTCTTCGGCCGGCTTCGGCATGGCGGCCGGGGTGTATTTCCGGGGCGACGAGGCGATTTCGTACGCCTGCCCGGAGTTTGTGTTGGCGATGGCACAATCTGCTCTGCCTTCAATAACCGCCCGAAGGGAAGCGCCCCAACTCGGAAACTCCACTTTCTGGACGTCGTTCCAGGTGAGGTTGCCGGCCGCCAGAAACGCCGTCATATTGAGATTGAGGGCCGGCGCCCCGACCACCCAGGCAATCCGTTTTCCTCTGAGGTCGTAGACGGTCTTTATGCCGACATCCCCGGCGCAGGAAGCGACGCCGGTGTTAAAGGCTGACCAGGCCGCCCCCAAAATCCTGACCTGCTGCGGGCCCCAATCGGTCGTGGCAAAGTCCATAACCCCTTCCTGGGAAAGGAAAGTCGCAATCCCAAGCGCCCCAAACTGGGCCCGCCGGGCGACGATGGGCGACTGCCGCGCAACATCGTTCCCCGCCGGGATGATCCGGAGGGTAATCCCCTCTTTCTGGGCCATGGCGTTGCCGATGGAGAGGGCCTGGCTGTAGCTTGCGGACCCCACATCATAGGCCGTCCAGACAAGCGTCTGGGGCATCGTGAACCTGGTGGTCGTCTGGCGCTCAGAAGGAGCCACTGGGGAGGGGCCGCAGGCGGCAACCAGCAAGGCGCAGACTAAGGCCCCAGCAATCCAACGCCCTATTAACCTCGTCCGGAACCGATTTCCCCACATAGTCGCCCTCCGCAGGTGGCTGTGCTACCCGGTATTTACCACAAGCAACCTTGGGCTGTCAATTATACCGGCAAGCGGAAATTACCCGCGGGCAGAACTGTGCGGTCTTCGCCGACCCCTTGGGTTTTTACGGCGGGGGCAGGGTTATCTGGACGGGCTGGCCGTAGTCCCGGAACCGCAGGGTCATCGTCCAGACCTCGGTCCCCTCCTGGCCCGGCTGGAAAACCCGAACATCGAGCCGCTGAGGGAGGTTGTTCGCCGGGTCAACCCAGACGTCGGCCGCAATATCGAGCCGGTCAAAAATCGGGCCGATGCCCGGCTCCTGGGCCGCAATCCTGGCCGTGTCCGGCTTGAACCCAAAGCGGCGCAGCCGCCGCCCCTCGACGCTTTCCAGGCCCAGGTCCCGGGCCGCCGTCGGATTTTGTAAATAGAGCACGGCCAGGTAAGGCGAACCCCCCTTGCCCGGCGCCCCAAAGGCCGGGGTGCACTCCGGCGGGTCGAAGGTCCCCTTGGGGCTCTGACACCGCAGAGTCCGCCCCACCTTGTAGAATCCAAAAAACGAATCGTACTGGCCGGTCAGGACAGACTTAAATTTATCCGGCCGGACAAGCGCGCCCCGGCCGGAGAGCTCCACCGTAAAAAGCTGGCCGGTGGATGTAAAGGCGTAGGTGCCCGCAATGTCGAACTGAACGGAGGTGGCGGCCGTAAAGGCCGAGACGGCGGCCGCCAGGCCCTGGCCGGTGGGGGACGGGGTGGGGCTGCGGACCGGGGTCGGGACGGCCGGGGTAGCGGGGGGGCGGGGAGTCGGGGTTGCGGTCGGGGCCGGCTGAAGCAGCCGGAGGGGTCCCTGGCTGGAGAATAGGGCCCCCCAGGCCAGGAAACCCCCCAGAATCCCGAAAAGCAGGACCAGGGCGACTAAGACGGCGGTGCGGCCTAGCTGTTCACCCAGGGGTAGGGCGGGTCCTCGGGTACGACGGCCCGGGCGGGCAGAAGACCGGTCTCTTTGGCCACGTCGCCCCCGTTGGCCACGAGCACGTCGCCGGGATTTGACCATGGGGTTTTCACTTTCCAGTGCTGTAATACGGCCCGCTGGCACCGAACCACCGCCACCGGGCCGTAGTCGGCGTAGGACATTGGCAGCCCGAAATACAGGATCGGGTCCTTCTCCGCAAAGTATCGCGCTTTCAAGGCCGGGTTGTTATCCAGGATGCTCAGGTGCCGCCGAACAACCTCACCCCACGGCAGGCCCGTGTCGGGGGACGTGTCAAAGGGCCGGGGAACGTTGCGGTAGGTTTCCAGCCAGCCGTCCTTGCCCGCCTCACTCAGCAGGTCGAAGACATTCACGAAGTAGACCCGGCCCACCTCCGGCCGCCACTGGAAGATGACCCGCTGGAAGGCCTGGCAGATGAAGCCGTTCCAGCTGAACCGCCGGGAGATGGGGTAGCCCACGGCCTGGACCCCGCCCAGCCGCCGGAACTCATCCCAGAATCGGATGCCGTCGGCGTTGGTTACCGAATACCCGGTGCCCCCCGCCCCGCCCCGGCCGTTGGTCTGGGTGAAGAAATGGCCGTTCGGGATGTCGTAGTCCGGGGGCCGGGCCGGGAGCCGCCGGACCCACTCGGCCGTCTCCCCCCGAACGGTGTCCATCTGCCGGTAAAAGGCCGTGCCGTTGCAGAGGGTCCCGCCGTTGCGCCAGGGCACCGGCACGTTGGGCGGCTGGCAGTCCCGGTGGGCGCACACGTTGGGCAGGTCCTTATCCACAAAGGGACCCCGGCCGGTGGGGTCAATCTGCCAGGCCCCAAGCTTCCAGGCCAGGACCTTGTCGAGGCCGAGGCGGGCGTCGCCGGGGGGCGGCTCCCCCTCGTAGTTGCCCAGGACGGCAATCCCCACACTGCCGGGGTTGTAATTGGGCCCCATCTTACCGTTGGCGTCCGGGCCGTAGGCGGCGTGGCCCCCCTCCACCCCAGCCCCGCCCCACCGGCCCTCGTAGACGTTGCCCTGCTGGTCGACCAGGTAGTTATAGCCGATGTCCCCCCAGCCCAAGACCTTGGCGTGGTAGTAGTAAATGGCCCGGACCGTCGCCGCCGGGTTCCGGTCGCCGTTGCGGGTAACGGTGTGGTGGACGATGGCCTTTTTGATGACGTGATACCGGCGGGGCCAGACCTCCTGGCCCTTTTCGTCGAAGCGTAGCCGCTCGTCGGCCCCCCACTCGGCCCGGGAGATAATCCGCTGGCCCGGGGCGTCCAGGGGGGCCATCAGGCCGGCCTTGCCGTTGACGATGTCTCTGGTGCTGGGGCCGGGCCCGGAATCGATGAGCTCGAAGTTGAGGACGTCGGCGTCGGTGCCCTCGCCCAGGCTGAGTTTAAACCGCAGGTAGCGGGCATCCCCGGTGACGATGAGCTCCCCGTACTCCCCGGCCGTGGGCCCGTGGGCCCCGACGATGACCTCATACCAGGGGGACCAGTTGGAGCCGTCCCGGCTCACCTGGACGGCCAGGGACCGGATGCGGCCCTTCCAGAAGGCTCCCACGGCGTCGAAGGTCCGGTCGGCCCGGTAAACTTCGGAGATATACTCGGACTGACCCAGGATGGAGAGGCCCCGGGCCGCCGCCCGGGCCCGCAGGTCCCTGACGGTGACCCGGCTCGACCGCACCTCCGCAACCGGGGGGCCCTCGGCGCGGGCCAGGCCCCCCAGGCCGAGGGCCAGGCCGCTCCCCGCCGCCAGCCGCAGAAAGTCTCGTCGGGAAAGACCCATCACCCTGGGAGATACCACAGGCCGGGACGGCAGACAAGGGCCTTATCCACCAGGCGCCGGGCCGGCCGTGGATAAGCCGGGGCCCGGCGGCTTTAAAGCTCGATCTCCCGGCCGATCCCCTTCTCCCGGGCCCGCTCGTAGGCGACCCCGGCCGCCGCCACGTCCCAGATGGCCAGGCCGTGGGACTCGAAGAGGGTGATCTGGTCGGCCGACTGCCGGCCCGGGTGGAGGCCGGCCACCACCTGGCCCAGCTCGTAGACGGCCTCCCAGCTTATAAGCCCCCGCTCGGTGGGACCCAGCAGGTCGCCGGATTCAATTCGGGCCTGCTCCTTGGAGTCGACGAAGATGAGGTCGGCCCGGCCGACGGCCTCGTCGTCCAGCTCCCGCCGGAGCAGGCTGTTGCTGCCGGCGGCGTTGACGTGCATCCCCGGCCGGAGCCACTCCCCGAGGAGAACCGGCTCCCGGCTGGTGGTAATCGTAACCACCACGTCGGCCTCTTTTACGGCCTCCGGGGCCGATTCGACGGCCTCAACCCGGAGCCCGAGGCGCCGGCCCATCCGCTCGGCGAACTCCGCCCGCCGCTGGGGCGTCCGGCTGTAAACTTTTACCAGGCTGATGGGCCGGACCTGGCAGACGGCCTCCACCTGGCTCTCGGCCTGCCAGCCGGCCCCGATCACCCCCAGCACCGACGCGTCCGGCCGGGCCAGGTATTTGGTGGCCACCCCGCTGGCCGCCCCGGTCCGGACCTGCCCGAGTTTGTCGGCCTGCATAACGGCCAGAAGCCGGCCGTCTTCGGCGCTGTAAAGCAAAAACAAAAACTTAGACCCGACCCGGAAGGTGGTGTAGGCTTTAAAGCCGATGAGGCCGGCCGGCAGGAGGGCGCCGCCCATGACGTGGAGCATACCGTTGGGGGTTCGGACCCGGCGGCGGGGCTCGTTAACGGCCAGGCCGAGCGCCTGGGCCTTGAAGGCCCCTTCGACGGCCTCTAAGGCGGCGGAGATGGGCAGAACTTCGGCGATTTCGGCTTCGGTAAGGAAGAGGGCCAAGCTTATACCTCCCAAGGTTTGCGCGCGGCAGTTGTCGTAGATTATAACGTAACTGGCCGTCCGCGCCGTTAACGACGCCATACCGCCCCAACCTTAAGTCCGGCCGTTTTCCGGCCGCCCGGGAGAATCGCCCGTGGAAAACATCCAGGCCCACGAGCTGGCCAAAAACGTCGCCCGCGCCCTGCGGGAAGGCAAGCCGGCGGAGGCGGTAGAGGTGCTCGAGCGCCTGCACCCCGCCGACCGGGCGGAGGTCTTCTGCCACCTGGACCGGGCGGACCAGAACCGGCTCCTTACCCTGCTCACCCCCGAGGAGATCGGGGAGATCCTCGAGTATATGACGGAGGACGAGCGGCACGAGCTGGCCACCCGGATGGAGCTGGGGACCCTCTCCCGGGTTCTGGATGAGGTCGACTCCGACGTGGCTGCCGACGTCCTCCACGAGCTCCCCCGCGGCGAGGTGGAGCAGGTGCTCAGCCAGATGAAAGAAAAGGAGCGGGCCGAGGTCGAGCGGCTGCTCCCCTACCCCGACGCCAGCGCCGGCGGCCTGATGCTGCCGGTGCCGGTGGTCCTGCGACCCTGGATGACGGCCGAGGACGCCATCAACCTGCTGCGCCGGGAAAAGCCGGACACGGACATCGTTTACTACCTCTTCGTTCTGGACGAAAACGACCGGCTCGTCGGGGTGGTGAGCCTGCGCCAGCTGGTCATCGCCGACCCCCATACCCCCATCGGTCAGATCATGGACCCCCAGGTCGTCGACGTCGGGCCGGACACCGACCAGGAAGAAGTTGCCCGGCTGATGGAGCACTACGACCTGCTGGCCCTGCCGGTGGTGGACCGGGACCGGCGGCTCCTGGGGATGGTGCTTATCGAGGACGTGGTCGACGTCATCGAAGAGGAGGCCACCGAGGACATGTTCCGGATGGTGGGCCTCTCCGAGGAGGAGCGGGCCCTGGGGCCCGTCTCCCAGTCGGTGCGGCTCCGGCTCCCCTGGCTCGTCGTCAACCTTTACACCGCCTTCCTGGCCGGCTGGGTGGTGAGCCTTTTTGAAGACACCATTGCCAAAGTGGCCGCGCTGGCCGCCATTATGCCGGTCATCTCCGGTCAGGGGGGCAACGACGGCATCCAGACGGTCACCGTCATCATCCGGAGCCTGGCCCTGGGCGAGGTGGACGTTCGGGACGTTTTCCGCCTGCTCCGCAAGCAGGTGCTCATCGCCCTGGCCAACGGGGCCGTTATAGGCAGTCTCACCGCCCTTACGGTCCTCCTCTGGAAGGAGAACCTCGCCTTGGCCGTGGTGGCGGCGGTGGCCATGGTCCTCAACATGGTAGTGGCCGGCATCTTCGGGGTGGTCATCCCCATCACCCTGAAGCTTCTGCGGCGGGACCCGGCCCAGGCCTCCGGGGTGATCCTGACGACGTTTACCGACGTCTGCGGCTTCTTTATCTTCCTAGGTCTGGCCACGCTCCTTCTGGGCTGGATCGAGGCCCATTAACGGAGATTTTACCCGACCTTAATTCCCCGTTAGGGCTCGGCCCCTAAATTTACTACTGGGTTCGGCAAAAGGGCCGGACCGACCGAGGCCAATGCGGAGGTGACTAAAAAGTTATGCTTCGACGGGCCGTTTTCCTCGGTTTGCCCCTGGCGGTAGCCGTCTTTCTGGCCGGGGGCGTGGTTCTGGGCCGCGCCTTTGCGGATAACCCCACGCCCACCCCGACCCCGGCCAAGCCCCAGGCCGGGTCCCTGTGGCAGGACTGGCTTAACCGGGTGGCCCGGATCCTCGGGGTAACCCCCGACCGGCTGACCGAAGCCTTCAAGCAGGCCGGCCGGGAGACGGTCCAGCAGGCCGTTCAGGAAGGGAAACTTACCCAGGAACAGGCCAACCGGATCCTCCAGCGCATCGACCAGGGCCCCTTCTTCGGCAAGGCCGGCCCGGGCCTTCGCTTCGAACTGCGCCGGCACCTGGACGCCCTGGCCGGCTTCCTGGGGATGAGGACTGCCGACCTGGTTAACGAGCTGCGGTCCGGCAAGAGCCTGGCCCAGGTCGCCCAGGAGCATGGGAAGGGCCGGGACGAGCTTAAAAACTTCCTTACCCAGCAGTTCAACCAGGCCGTCGACCGGCTCGTCCAGCAGGGGCGGCTCACCCAGGAGCAGGCCGACAGGGCCAAGAGCAGGTTTCAGGCAAACCTGGACCGGCTGGTCGATTCTACGTTTAAGGCCGGCCGGGAGCGGAGGTAGCGGCCGAGGAGAATAGCCCGCACGCAGAGCTTGCCTGCCTCCCCCCTTAACCCCCCGGCCCTGTCGGCGGCTGGCCCGGCCGCCGAGAGGGCCAACCCCTTTTTAGGGGCGGCTACTCCCGGCCGGGGCGGGCCTGGCGGGAAAGCTCCTCGGGCTCGGGCAGGGTTTCCAGGCCCCAGGCCGAGTGCCAGTCCCGCAGGTCGGCCCGGAGCCGCTCATTCTCGGCCTGGAGCTCCTGGTAGAGGCGGGCGTTTTCGATGCAGAGGGCGGCGATGTCGGCCGCGGCCATCAGGAACCGGCGCTCCTCCTCGGTAAACTCGTGGGGTTCGGCCATATAAACCCGAAGCACCCCGATGACCCGGTTCCGGCCGGGCAGGGGCACGACGATCACCGAGCGGATGCCCTCCCGGGCGGCGGCTTCGGGATACTGGAATCCGGGGTCTTTGGAGGCATCCTTGATCTCGACGATTTCGCCGGCCAGGGCCCGCTGGTCCACCGGACTCCGGCTCACCGCCACCGGGCCCTTGCGCAGGTAGTTTTCGCTCAGCCCATACGCCGCCCCCAGCACCAGCTCGTCCCCCCGGGGGGTAAGCAGTCGGATGGAGCAGGCCTTGGCGTTGAGGGCTCTGGCGGTGCTTTCGCAGGTGATCTGCAGGACTTTGGCAACGTCCAGGCTTGAGGTAACGGCCTTGCAGACCTGAAAGAGCGCTTCGAAGAATCGGTCGTCCTTAGCCCGTTGTTCGGTCGCCATTTTACTCAGCCCCCCGTAACCGTTTAGTTAATTTATCATAGAGGATTCAGTTCCAGACCCCAGGGATAGCGGTTCCGCAGGCGGGGCACCGGCCGTCGGGACCGAGGCGGTTTTTAAGAACTTTAAAGCCGTAACGTTCAATGAGCAGGCCCCGGCAGCCCGGGCAGTAGGTGTTTTCGAAGGGGCCGACCATCCCCGGCAGGTTGCCGGCGTAGACAAACTTAAGGCCCTCCTCGAGGCCGATTTCGGCCGCCCGGATAAGGGTATCCGGACCGGTATTCTCCGGGTCGGTCATTTTATAGTCCTTGTGAAAGGCCGTCACGTGCCAGGGTATATCCGGGGAGACCGAGGCGATGAATCTGGCCGCATCCCGCAGTTCGGCCTCAGAGTCGTTCCAGCCCGGGACCACCAGGGTGACCACCTCCACCCAGAAGCCCAGCTCCCAGGTCCGGCGGATGGTTTCCAAGACGTTCTCCAGCCTGCCCCCGAGCTGCCGGTAGTTCTTAGCCGACATCGACTTAAGGTCGACCTTATACCCGTCCAGCCACGGCCGCAGGTAGGCCAGGACCTCCGGGGTGGCGTTGCCGTTGGAGATGAAGGCGGTCTTGAGGCCGGCCTCCCTGGCCAGCTTAAAGATGTCGACGGCCCATTCGGCCGTAATGAGGGGCTCGTTGTACGAGGAGCCGACCACGGCCGCCCCGTAGCGGCGGGCCAGCCGGACCAGCTCCTCGGGCCGAAGGTCTACGATTTCGATGCCGAGGCCGGCGACGGGGTCCCGCAGGGCCTGGGATGTAAGCCAGTTCTGGCAGTAAGGGCAGTGGTAATCGCAGCCGAGCATGCCGAAGGTTAAGGTTTTAGAGCCCGGGAGCAGGTGGAAGAAGGGCTTTTTCTCGGTGGGGTCCAGCTGCAGGGGCCCCACGTAGCCCCAGGGGGCGTAGAGGGTTCCGCCCTGGTTGAACCGGACCTGGCAGATGCCCCGGAGGCCGTCGAAGATTACGCAGCGGTGGCCACAGGCAAAGCAGCGGACCTTGTTATCGGCCAGGCGCTCGTAAAGGGCGGCCGGTCGGGCCCGCTCATCGAGGATGTCGGCGAGGGGGGTCTGAAAACGGGTCTTTGCCCGGGCCATGGCCCGCTCATCCTTTCCAAGAGTCATTATAGCTCGGGCCGCCTTCGGGTTTAAACCCGGCCGCAAAACGAAAAGCCCTGCCCCTGAACGGGGCCGGTTGTCGGGCGGGGACGGCTCTGGCATAATCCCCCAAGGAGGTTTTTATGGCCGTCAAGCCCATAAGCCCCGATTTTTACCAGCTCGACCTCCTTCACCTGGGGGTTTCCCGGGTGATCACGGGCTATTTATACCGCCACCCGACGGAGGCCGTCCTTATCGAGCCGGGCCCGGCCAGCACCTTAAAAACCCTCCTGGCCGACCTCGAGGGCCTCGGGGTGCGGCCCGACTCTTTAAGGCACGTGCTCTTAACCCACATCCACCTGGACCACGCCGGGGCCTCGGGCCAACTGGCCGAGGTTTTCCCGAATGCTTATTTTTACGTCCACCCCGTGGGTCTGCCCCACCTGGCCGACCCGACCCGGCTGATAAACAGCGCCCGCCGCCTCTACGGGGAGGACTTGGAGCGGCTCTTCGGCCTGCCGAAGCCGGTCCCTGCGGGGCGGCTGGTGGGCCTGGAGGATTCCGGCCGTCGGCGGTTGGGGGGCCGGAATTTCGGGGTTTATTACGCCCCGGGCCACGCCTCCCACCACGCGGTCTTTCTCGACCTGGAAGACCGGGTGCTCTTTGCCGGGGACGCCGCCGGCACCCGGATGCCCGGGGTGGATTCGGTCCGCCCCCCAACCCCGCCCCCCGACATCGACATCGAAGCCTGGCACGGGACGATAAACCGGATCCGGGGCCTGCGGCCGGTGGTGCTGGCCGTGGCCCACGCCTGGCTTTACGCCGATGTCGCCTTTCACCTGGCCGACCTGGAGGCCCGGCTGGACCGCTGGGCCGGAATGGTGCTTTCGGACCTGGAGGCCGGCCGGTCCGAGGCCGAGATTGCGGCCTCCCTCCGGGCCGAGGGGGACGCCGCCGCCCGGGCGGCCGACGGGGAGGGGGAGCTGGACCGCTGGCAGCAGGCGATGCCGTACGAGCTTTCGGCCCTGGGGCTGGTCCGCTACTGGCGCAACCACCGGCCTGACCTCGGGCAGGGCGGGTGAACATGGTAACGGTCAAGGGCTGGGATAAGCCCCAACCCCCAACCGAGGCCGAGCTCATCGGCCTTTTCCGGGGCGAGGGCCTCGAGCCTTACCGGTGGTCCAACGGGCCGGGGGATGTCTACCCGGTCCACGCCCACCCTTACCACAAGGTGCTTTATGTGGTGCGGGGGTCGATAACCTTTCGCTTTCCGGGCGGGCGGCCGCCGGCGGAGCTTAAGGCCGGGGACCGGCTGGACCTGCCGGCCGGGGTCGAGCACGATGCGGTGGTCGGACCGGAAGGGGTAGTCTGCCTGGAGGCCCACCGTCCGGCCTGAAGACGGGGGTCTCAGTAAAGGCCCCGGTACATGCCCCCGTCGACCAGGATGGTGGTGCCGGTAATATAGCTGGCCGCCTCGGAGGCGAGAAACACCACCAGGTTGGCAAACTCCTCGGGCCGTCCGTAGCGGCCCATGGGGATGGCCTTGGCCCACTCCCGGACGACCTCCTCCACTGGCCGATTCTCCCGCCTGGCCCGGGCCTCATCCAGCTCCCGGACCCGCTCGGTGCTTATCCGGCCCGGGCAGACGTTGTTGACGGTGATGTTAAAAGGGGCAACCTCGTCGGCCAGGGTCTTGGCCATGCCGACGACGGCCGTCCGAATGGAGTTGGAAAGGATGAGCAGGTCGAGGGGCTGTTTGACGGTGATGGAGGTGTTGTTAATAATCCGGCCCCAGCGCTGGGCCCGCATGTAGGGGAGAACTTCCCGGGTAAAGCGCAGGGCTGACATAAAGTTGAGTCTGAAGGCCGCCTCCCAGTCGGGGTCGGCGAAGTCGTCGAAGCGGCCGGCCGGTGGGCCGCCGGCATTGTTAAAGAGGATGTGGATGGTGCCGAAGCGGTCGACGGTGCGCCGGACCAGCTCCCGGATCTGGTCGGGGTCGGTGACGTCGCAGACCACCGGCAGAACCTCGGCGCCGGTCTGGGAACGAAGCTCTTCGGCGGCGGCTGCGAGGTTCTTCTCATCCCGGGAGCAGATGGCGACCCGGACGCCCTCCCGGGCCAGGCCGAGGGCGACGGCCTTGCCGAGGCCCTTGCTGGCGGCCGAAACGATGGCAACCTTTCCCGAAAGCCCGAGGTCCATCGGGTCCCACGCCTCCTTAGCTTAAGGGTCTCGTCGTAAGATAGTAGCACGGCTCAGGGTTGCTTGGGATTCGGCCTTCCGTAGGGCCCACGGTCGTGCGCCAGTACAATCAACCTAAGGCTTATATGCTAGCAAGATCCAGGATAATTTGAAGACGCGGACCGGGACGAATACCTGGATTGGGTAACCCTGTGCATCATGGCGCGTCGGCATGTCGAGCCCTTCATCCCGGTCTAGGCGGGCGCTCTCAGCCGCTGAATCTATCGTTTAATTGCTCAATACGGAGGACTTTTCACAGCTGGTCATTCGATCATTACAACCAACGACGATGATACAATCGGCGAATATAAAACAAGGGCCTATTTCTCCGACGGATGAATGCTGGATATTTGAGTTATTGTTAAGACAAGTTTAGGCTACCCACGATTTCTCATTTGCCGTTACCATTATCAAGACAAAATCGGGCGATTAATTTTCCGTTACGATAATGCTTCCCAAAGCTCCGGTTGGGCGGCGCCCTGGTCTAGGTGGGGACGGCGAGGCGGGATAGGAACCGTTCGACGTCGAAGCTAAATTCCGAGCCCAGCTCGCCCCGCCGAACCTTCCCCAGGGCCGTCTTGGGCAGGGGCTCGTCGGTCAGGACCACTTCCCGCACCCACTTGTAGGAGGCCAACCGCTGCTGGGCCTGCCGCACCTCGGCCATCACCCAGCCGTGAATAAGCTCCGGGGTCGGCTTTTCCAGCCCCACCCGGGCCAGCCGGTCGGCGACGGCCTGGGGGTCGGGAAACACCACCGCCTGCACCTCCACCTTCGGCTCGTGGCCGGCCCGCAGAACCCGCCGCCCAACGACGGCCACGTCCTGGATGAGGGGACACTCCTTCAGGACGTCCTCCACCTCGTCGGGGCTCACCTTCTCCCCGCTATCTAAAACGATGATGGCCTTGGCCCGGCCGGTTAGATAGACGTTTCCGTTCGGGGCAATCCGGCCGATATCCCCGGTCCGGAACCACCGGCCCGTTTCGTCCTCGAAGAAGACAGCGGCGGTGGCCGCCGGGTCCCGGTAATATCCCGGGCTTACGTTCGGACCCTGGGCCGCCAGCTCGCCGAGGCCGTGCTCCCGAACGTAGACCCCCTTCTCCGGAACGTCCAGCAGGCGCAGGCGGACCCCCGGCAGGGGCCGGCCGACGCTGGCCGCCTCCCGCTCGTAGTAATCCGTAAAGAAAAACTTCCACGGGCTAATTTCCGGCACCGTAAGGACCGGGGCCGTCTCGCTCAGGCCCCAGCCCTGCACCAGGAGGAGCCCCAGCCGGTAATACTGGCGGGCCAGCTCGGGGGGCAGGGCCGCCCCGCCCGAGACCATGAACCTGAGCCGGCCCCCAAGCCGCCGGTGTAGGGGCCCAAAGAGGAGCCGGCCGATGTTGACCCCGGTCAGCTCTTTGACCAGGCGGGAGGCCTCCAGACCCCGGCGCAGCTTTTCCAGCCGGCCCTCGGCTTCCGCCCGGGCAAAAATCGCCTTTAAGAGCAAGCGGAAGAGTTCGGGGACCCCCAGAAAGACCGTGGGCCGGAACTCCCCCATCCGGTCGGCGGTGCGCCTCAGGTCGTTCTCAAAGGCGGTGGCGGCCCCCACCGCCAGGGGGGCCAGCAGTCCGACGGTGAGGGGATAGGGGTGATGCATAGGGAGCACCAGCAGCACCCGGTCGGCGGGCCCCACCTTTACGGCCTGGGCTATGGCCCAGACGTTGGCCAGGAGGTTGCGGTGGGTGAGCATCACCCCCTTGGCCGCCCCCATGGTGCCCGAGGTAAACAGGATGAGGGCAAGGTCGTCCGGCCGCACCGTTATCCCCTCGGAGGCTTCCAGGTCGGGCAGCTCCAGCAGCCGGTCCAGGGCGGCGTGCCGGGGCGGCAGGTCGCCCCCGGCGTCGATAACGAAGGTCTGGACCACCCCGGGGAGGGGCTCCGGAAGGGCCCCGGCCGGGGTCGGCCCGACCACCGCAAACTTTACGTCGGCCTTGCGGGCAAGCTCGGCCTGCTCGTTGGGTTGGAGCCGAAAGTAGATGGGGACGGCCACCCCCCCGAGGGAGGTGACGCCCAGGAAGGCCACCGCCCACCGGATGGAGTTAGGGGCGATGATGGCCACGTGGTCGCCGGGCCGAACCCCGGCCCGGCCGAGGGCGGCCCGACAGCGGAGGACCTGCCCCCACAGCTCCCCGAAGGTCAAACTTACCGGCTGGTCGCCGGGCCGTTCCCAGAGGGCCATTTCGGGCCCGAAGCGGCGGACGCTCCGGCGGAGCATCTCCGGAATCGTAAGGGGTTGGTCGTTCAAAGCCCTCCTCTCCGACTCGCTGGGTGGCCGGCGGGGCCGGCGCCGATTTATCATAAACTGGGCCCCACGGGCGGGTCAAATGCCGCCACACAGGAGGAGGTTTTAAGGATGGCCAAAGCGTACGTGCTGGTGGAGACGGCGGTTGGCAAGACCGGGGCGGTCAAGGCCAGCCTCCAGCAAAAGCCTGCGGTCAAAAGCGTCGATACGGTAACCGGCCCCTACGACCTGATCGTGCAGGTCGAGGGCCCCGATATCAGCAGCATCGGCCGGATCGTCCTGGAGGAGATCCACACGGTAGAGGGGGTCTCCCGGACCATAACCTGCCTGGTAGTAGACAGCTGAGCCGCCGGAAGGCCCGACCTGCGCCCCCGGGGTGATTTACGTCGAGTTTGAACTTTCTAAAGATCCCTAAGGATCTCTTATAAATTCTTTAGCCGGACCATTGATTCCCTGCCGGGACCGGGGTTAAGATCAAGGTCGGAAACCGGCCTGTCCCCCAGCCCGCCAAACGGCCGCCGGCCGCCCGGAGGTTGCCGGTAAACGTTACCGTCGGGCCGTCCCCGGGCGGGGGATTTTTAGTTTAAGCGAAGAGGTTCCTGCAGGAGGTGGTTTGGTGACTATTCCGAACGCTAAAGAGGTCTGGCAGGCTGCCCTCGGGGAGCTTCAGCTCCAGGTGAGTCGGACCAATTACAACACCTGGCTGAAAGATACGGTCGGGGTCGATTTTGACGGCCGCCGGTTCGTGGTCGGCGTCCCCAATGCCTTTGTGGCCGACTGGCTGGAAACCCGCCTTAAATCCCTCATTCGTAAGACCCTGTGCGCCATTCTGGCCTGCTCGGTAGAGGTCGATTTCAGAATCACCCAGACCCGAAACGGCCGCCGGGGGGAGGCGAATCTGGGGGGGTCGCAGCCTAACGGCCACAGCCGGGCCGAAGCCCGCCCGGTTTCCCCGGCCGCCGCGGCCCTGGGCGCCTCTCCGGTGCCCCTCCGCCTCAACCCCCGGTATACGTTTGAAACCTTTGTAGTGGGCCGTTCCAACCGGCTTGCCCACGCCGCCGCCCTGGCGGTGGCCGACGCCCCGGGGCAATTTCACAATCCCCTTTTTATTTACGGGGGGGTCGGCCTGGGTAAAACCCACCTCCTCCAGGCCATCGGCCACCGGACGGCCGGGAGCGGCTGTCGGGTGCTTTACGTGAGCGCCGAGCAGTTCACCAACGATTTTGTCTCGGCCCTCCGGGAGCGCCGAACGGAGGAGTTCCGGGGCCGCTATCGGTCCTTGGACGTGCTTTTAATCGACGACATTCAGTTTATTGCCGGCAAGGAGCAGACCCAGGAAGAGTTCTTCCACACCTTCAACGACCTCTACGGGGCCGGGCGGCAGGTGGTCCTTTCCAGCGACCGGTTACCATCTAACCTGCACCCCCTGGAGGACCGGCTGCGGTCCCGGTTCGAGTCGGGCCTTATTGTGGACATCCAGCCGCCGGAGTTCGAGGAGCGGGTGGCCATCCTCCAGGCCAAGGCCGCCCTCCACGGTGTGGAGGTTCCGGTGGCCGTCCTGGAGCTTCTGGCCCAGCGGTTTCAGAACAACATCCGGGAGCTGGAGGGAAGCCTCAACCGGGTAATCACCTACGCCCGGGTTAACGGCCTGCCCATCACCCTGGAGGTGGCCGCCAAGGCCCTCCACGACGTTTTCGGCAACGTGACCCCCCGCCGGCTCGTAAGCCCTCAGGCGGTGCTGGAGGCCGTAAGCCGCTACTACCAGGTGCCCATCTCGGAACTGCAGGGCCCCCGCCGCAACCGGGAGGTGGCCACCCCCCGGCAGATCGCCATGTACCTGATGCGGGAGGAAACCGACTGCTCCCTGGGCCAGATCGGCCAGCACCTGGGCGGCCGGGACCACACCACCATCATGCACGGGTGCGAAAAGATAACCCACCTGCTCAAGAGCAACCCGGACCTCCGCCGGGAGGTGGACGACATCCGGGCCGTGCTTTACGGCCGGGGACCCCTCCGTTAGGTCCCGCGCCGACGTTACCGGGACCGGGGATAGCCGAAAGCTATCCCCGGCAATTTTTTAGGCCCGGTGGATAGCTGGGGCCTGAGGGGGACGGGCGGTGGACGGGGAAGGGGCGGCGGTCGGGCGGGCCGAAGTTTTCCACGGTCCCCGGTTGTTCTCGACGGGGTCTCCACCCGGCCGGGCCGATTAATCCTCGGCCCCGGGGCCTTAAAGCCGGGGTTATCCGCCCAACCCACCGAATACAGCCGCCTACCACGGCTACTACCGAGTTTCCCTTAAGCTAAGAGATGGCTTCGTCAGCAGTCCGTATAATGGCTAGGGGAAATGTTCGTCGACGAGGCCGTTATCTACGTTAAGGGTGGGGATGGGGGCAACGGCCTGGTGAGCTTCCGCCGGGAAAAGTACGTCCCCTTCGGGGGCCCGGACGGTGGGGACGGCGGGGACGGGGGGAATGTTTACCTGGTGGCCGATGAGAACGAGAACACCCTGCTGGCCTTTCGCTACCAGCAGCGTTTTGTGGCCGGCCGGGGCGGCCACGGCGGTCCCAACCGCCGAACGGGGAAGCGGGGCGAGGATATTTACATCCGGGTGCCCGTCGGCACCGTGGTCTGGCTGCTGGACGGTCCCAAGGGCAAGCCGGTGGCCATGCTGGGGGACCTCACGGAGCACGGGCAGATGTTGCTGGTGGCCCGGGGGGGCAAGGGGGGGCGGGGCAACGCCCACTTTGCCACCCCAACCTACCAGGCGCCCCGATTCGCCGAGCGGGGTGAGCCGGGGGAAGAGCGGTGGCTTAAGCTGGAGCTTAAGCTTTTGGCCGACGTGGGCATCGTGGGTCTGCCCAATGCCGGCAAATCCACCCTGCTGGCGGCCATTTCGGCGGCCCGGCCTAAAATCGCCGACTACCCGTTTACCACCCTGGTGCCGAATCTGGGGGTGGTGGAGTTCGAGGGCGAGCGGTTCGTGGTGGCCGACATTCCGGGGCTTATCGAGGGGGCCCACCTGGGCCACGGCCTCGGCCACGAGTTTCTGCGGCACATCCAGCGAACCCGGGTGCTGATTCACCTGGTGGACGGCCTCCACCCCGACCCCCTGGCGGCCTACGATACGGTGAACCGGGAGCTTATCGAGTTTGACCCCGCCCTCGGGGAGCGGCCCCAGGTGGTGGCCGTCAACAAGGTCGACCTGCCGGAGGTTCGGGAATGGTTCCCGGAAGTTAAGGCCCGGTTTGCGGCCCGGGGAGTGGATGTGCTGGGGATATCGGCGGCCACCGGCGAAAACGTCCGGCTGCTCCTCGGGCGGGTGGTGGCGGAGCTTCGGCGGGTGAGGGCCAGGCCTCCCGAACCGCCGGCGACCCCGCCCGTGATCCGGCCACCGGTGGCCGACCGGCAGCTTCGGGTTCGGCGGGAAGATGGGGTGTTCGTGGTGGAGGGGGAGGAGGCGGTGCGGGCGGTGGTTATGACCGACGTTAACAACCCGGATGCCCTGCGTTTTCTCCGCCGAAAGCTGGCCCGGCTGGGGGTTCTCCGGGAGCTGCGCCGGGCGGGGGCGGGGCCGGGTGCGGTGGTCCGCTTTGGTAAAATTGAGCTGCCCTGGGAAACCCTGGCGGCGGAGTTTCGGCGTTGAAAATCGGGGTCCTGGGCGGGACGTTCGACCCGCCCCACATCGGCCATCTGGTCGTCGCCCAGGAGGTGTGGTGGCGGCTGGGCCTGGATAAGGTGCTTTTCGTGCCGGCCGGGGAGCCGTGGCACAAGGCCGGGGAAGAAGTCACCCCCGCCCGCCACCGGGAGGCGATGGTGCGGCTGGCCATCGCCGGCGACCCCCGGTTTGAGCTCTCCCGGGTGGACCTGGAGCGGCCGGGCCCCACCTACACCGTAGATACCCTTACGGAGCTGCGCCGAACCTACCCGCCCGGCACCGAGTTTTACTTTATCCTCGGAACCGACGCCCTGGCCCAGCTTCCCAGCTGGCGGTCCCCGGAAAAGCTGGTCCGGCTGGCCCGGCTGGCGGTGGTGCCCCGACCCGGCTTTGACCCCGTTGACCTGGACCGCCTGGAAGCGGAGATTCCGGGGCTGAAGGTCGCGATTGAGCTGGTGCCTGTGCCGGCGGTGGGGATATCGTCGTCGGAGATTGCCCGGCGGGTTGCCGCTGGTGAACCGTTCCGCTACCTGGTGCCGGAGGCCGTATACCGCTACATCGAGGCCCACCGCCTTTACCTGCCCTCCGCCCAGCCCCTCCCAACCGCCGACCCGTAATCCTGGCCCCAGGACCCTGGCTAAATCTGGCTCCGGGCTTTTGAACGGAGCCGGAAGGGCGGGAGCGTTTAGCGCTCCCAGACTTTGATCTGTACCCTGGCGGGGGAACCCGACCCCGGCAGGCCCGGCCGGTTTTGCAGGACAACGCCGCCCCCAACGGGCACGGTGCACTTGACCCTGGCCACGCGCACCTTCTGCCGGCTGCAGTCCGAATAGTAGCTGAACGCCTGACCGGCGACCAGCCGCTGGTAACTGTCGGACGATGGGACGACGAAGAGGTCGACCTCTCGGTCTGAGGCCAGCTCAATCTCGAGCCGGGTTGGGTTATCGTGCCCACAGCTCGGCAGGAATTGGGCCCAGCCGGCCGGGATCACTTTATATTCGTCGACCATTAGGTTATATTTCGGGGTCAGGACAGGGTACATCGGGTCAGCGGGGTTCGGGCTGTGTCCCATTCCAAGGACATGGCCCAGTTCGTGGATGGCGATCTGTTTTACCGTGTCGTACGCGTAAGCCCGCCACCTGCCCAGGCAGTTGCTGTCCCCCAGGCCCACCAGAATGACCCGGCGGTCGGCCGTCATGCCCGCCCGTTCGCCGGCCCACTCTTTAACCCAGCTGACCTGGATATCCGCTTCGGCCGCAGTTGCGGTCTGACGGAAAAGGCTTGACCCAAGCCGCTGGTGCCAGTAGGTGATGGCATCAGAAACTGCCTGCTGGTAAGTCGGGTCGACATCGGAGGGGAGAGACTCGACGTAGACTGTCCGACTGCGAACGCCCAGCCCGCCGCTGCTTAAGTCAGCCCGGCCAGAACCAGCGGCCAGGATGGCAACCAGCACTAACAGTCCGGCGCAGGCTCCCATCAAGCCGAGGAAGCTAACACCCAAAATGCACCCGACCCGCCGGAGGGTGCGCCACAGCCCGCCCCTTGCTGGCCGGGGCTGGGACCACGCCTGGCTCGGAGCGGCGGCCGCCGGGCGTGAACCTATGGGGCCTTCGGTGGTATCCGGGCTGGGGCAGTAGAGGATCTCATTCGGGCCCATGATTTTTCGGCGGCTTTGGGGAACTCCATCCGCCAGCCTGTAGATCGCCTGGAATGTCACTGCGAAGTGTTTCGGGGATACCGGTTCAACGTTAACCACCAGGAGGGTGCACTGTGGATCCAGGTAGGCGACCGTCTGGTTTTTCCAGATTAAACTCAGACGGTAATACTCAAAAAGGCTAAAGGTCCGCACTTTCATCTTCGCTCATCCCGGTCTCCGCTCACCGCGGCACGGGGCCAGCCTGTGCCGCTCATGGGATTTTACCCCGCCGACCTGCGAAACGCCAGGCCTGATGGTACGCTCAGTGCTGAGGGTGATGATTGGGAGTCAGGGCCTAGCAGAAAGCAAAGCAGCGGCTTGCTGGATTACCAGGCCCCGCCCGGGGAGCGGTGAGGTTGATTTTGGGGGCAGGCCGAAGCCGGTTACTCGGAGGGGGTGGGGTCGGCGGCCCGGGCCCGGCGCTCGGCGTCTTTTAGCTCGTCGATGTATTTCTGGGCGGCGATGGCCGCGGTGGTGGCGTCCCCCACCGCGTTGGTGATCTGCCGCACCAGCTGGACCCGCACATCCCCCGCCGCAAAGATGCCCGGGATGGAGGTCTCCATCCGCTCGTTGGTAATGATATAGCCGTTGGGGTCGGTCTTGACGGGGTCTCGGAAGATGCTGCTGTTGGGCACAAAGCCGATGTAAATAAAAACCCCATTCACCGGCAGGGTCCAAACCCTCCCGTCCCGGACGTTGCGAAGCCGGACCCACTCGACGGCCTCCTTGCCCCCGATCTCTTCGACGACGGTATTCCAGATGAATTCGATTTTGGGGTTGGCAAAGGCCCGCTCCTGGAGGATGGGCTGGGCCCGGAGCTGGTCCCGCCGGTGTATGATATAGACCTTGCGGGCATACCGGGTAAGGAACGTGCCCTCTTCGACGGCCGCATCCCCGCCCCCAACCACCGCCAGAACCTGGTCCTGGAAAAAGGCCCCGTCGCAGACGGCGCAGTACGAAACCCCCCGGCCGGCGAACTCGGCCTCGCCCGGAACCCCCAGCTTGCGGGGACTGCCGCCGGTGCAGACGATAACCGCCCGGGCCCGGTAAAGGTCGCCCTCGGCCGTCCGGACAAACTTGTCAACCCCCTCCGACCAGACCTCCACCACCGTACCCAGCCGGAACTCGGCCCCAAAGTCCCGGGCATGCTCCTCCATCCGCTGGGCCAGCTCAACCCCCCGGATGAGCCGGAAGCCGGGGTAGTCCTCGATCCACTCAGTGTTGAGAAGTTCGCCCCCAGGGGCGAGCTTGTCGAGAACCACCGTCTTCAGCCGGGCCCGGCCGCAGTAAAGGGCGGCGCACATCCCCGCTGGCCCGGCCCCGACGATGACCACGTCATACTCGGCCGCCGAAGGCCGGCCCAATTCGGGCCCCGGCACAATAAAGCTGGCCGTCATCTTTCAGCTCCCCCTAGCCCGGGGCGTTGGCCTTAAGGAGGGCCCGGGCCTGCTCTTTATCCTCGAACCAGAGGGCATTTATCTGCCTGTAAACCTGCCACTGGGCCGGGACCTCGTCCTCGGGGAAGATGGCCGAGACCGGGCAAGCCGGCTCGCAGGCCCCGCAGTCGATGCACTCGTTGGGGTCGATAAAGTACATGGGGTCCTCGTCAGTGGTGTGGATGCAGTCCACCGGACACACCTCCACGCACGAGGCGTCCTTTACCCCAATGCACGGCTCCGTTATCACGTAGGTCATCGGGTTTCACCTCCAGACTGACTGGGCCCGGTTGAGGGTCAGGCCGCCGCCGTAGGCTTCGGGGCCTCGACCGCCGGGGTTTCGCCATCCTTAGAAGTTTCTTCGTCCCAGACCGTCACGCCGCTGCTCTGGCGGGGCACCGAGCGGAAGAACTCCTGAAGCTCCGGCCCCTCCAGGGTCTCCCGCTCGAGGAGCAGCTGGGCCAGCCGGTGCAGGATATCCTTGTGATGGGTGAGGATCTCCTTGGCGACCTTGTAGGCGTGGTCGATGATCCGCTTAACCTCAGCGTCGATCTCCTCGGCCAGCTTTTCGCTGTAGTCCCGGGTCTCGTTAATCTCCCGGCCCAGAAACACCAGCTCCTCCCGCCGGCCGAAGGTGCGGGGACCGAGCCGGGGGCTCATGCCGTAGCGGGTGACCATCTGCCGGGCAAGCTGGGTCGCCCGCTCGATATCATTGGCGGCCCCGGTGCTGATTTCGTTAAAGATAACCTCCTCGGCGGCCCTTCCGCCGAGCATGGCGGCCAGGTTGTCCAGAAACTGGGAGCGGGTCCAGAGCCTCCGGTCCTCATCGGGCAAAAACCTGGTGTAGCCGCCCATCATCCCCCGG
>Ga0197143_1000949_pt1 | contig 26586 bp, 24 predicted proteins | sample GBS70_MetaG_FD_148603 | JGI IMG/M metagenome (GOLD analysis project Ga0197143, IMG submission 148603) | Sediment microbial communities from Great Boiling Springs, Gerlach, Nevada, United States - GBS 70_MetaG | ecosystem: Environmental > Aquatic > Thermal springs > Hot (42-90C) > Sediment... | reverse complement strand
ATCGGCTTTGAGGTGGCCTGCCACCTTTCCCGGGGGACAAACTACATCCAGGGCGAACGCGGCTTCCACTCGACGGCCGTGTTCGGGACCCTGGGGGCCACCGCCGCGACCTGCCGGCTGCTGGGTCTTGACCGCCGGCGCACGGTGATGGCCCTGGGCATCGCGGCCTCGACGCCTTCGGGGGTGCTTCAGAATTTTGGGACCCACACCAAACCCCTGCATGCCGGGCTGGCGGCCCGCCATGGGGTTATGGCTGCCCTCCTGGCCCGGGATGGATTCCTTTCCAGCCCCGATGCCCTGGCCGGGCCCATCGGCTGGGCCGCAGCCTACCTGGGGGAGGGCAGGTACGACGTAGAAAAGATGGTCAGGGACCTGGGAAAGGTCTGGCTGAGCCGGGAGCGCATCGTCATCAAGAAGTACCCGTGCTGCGGGAGCAACCACAGCGCCCTGGACTCCCTGTTGGGACTTATGAAAGATTATGGGTTTAAGGCCGAAGATGTCGAAGAGGTGGAAGTTTACGGGCTTCCGGGGATCGCCCACGTTCTTCTGTACCCGGAGCCCGAGTATGCCTTCCAGGGCAAGTTCAGCATAAACTACTGCCTGGCCAGCGCCCTGGTGGACGGGCAGGTAGACATCGGGAGCTTTAACGACGAGAAGCTTGCCCGGCCGGAGCTCAAGGAGGCCCTGGGTAAGGTAGAAGTTAAAATTCTGCCCAGGTGGGACCCGGCCTATTCCCACCACCCGGCCGAGACACCGGTGGTGGTCAGGCTCAGGGACGGGCGGGTCTTAAGGCGTTCCACCAACCGGCACACGATGCGGGGTTCGGTGACCGATCCCCTGACCGCCGAAGAGCTCTGGGCCAAGTTCCGGGCCAATGGGGCGCGGTCCCTGCCCGAAACCCAGGTGGAGAAGGCCCTCAGGCTCTGGTGGTCCCTGCCCGAGCTTTCGGACCTTAAGGCGGCCGCCGCCAGCGTCGCCCGGGTCTGAGGGGGCTTTAACACCCCGGTCGGCGTCCCGTCCTTTCGAACGGCCCGCCCGTTGACAGGCGGAACCGCCTCCGTTATAATCTGCCCAAACGAATGTTTGCGGCCGGCCGTGCTGGTCTACCAGATTAGGGCCGACCTGGTCGAGCTGGTCTTCGACCCCCGGGCTGAGGACCTGCGGGTCGGTGAAAGCCTCCTTTTGCGGGAGGCCGATTCCGGCCGGGCCCTGGTGGTCCAGGTCCTGGGCTTCCGGACCGTCAACTACCCCGCCCTCATCCGGGAGGAGTTCGGCCCGCAGCCTGCGGACCCCCAGCCCCCGGACGGGCCGGACTTTAAACACCTTAAGGTCGCCCTGGCCAAAATCCGCAAGCTCGCCACCCGCCCCTGGGAAAACTGGGATGGTTGGGTCCCCCACCGGGAGGCCTTCGTGGAGCGGGTGGGCGACCGGGAGGTGCTCAGGCAGTGCGTGGCCGACCTGGGCAACCGCATCCTCCTCGGCCGCACCCTCCAGGGCGACCCCTTCTACGTGGAGGGCCAGGCCCTGGAGAAGGTCAACATCATCACCGGGGCCAAGGGCTCGGGCAAGTCCCACCTGGCCAAGGTGCTCCTCATGCGCCTTATCGAGCAGGGGGCCCCCTGCGTCGTCTTCGACATCAACCGCGAGTACATCCACCTGCCGCCCCTGGAACTCGACCTCTTCGAGGAGCGGGTCGTCCGCCCGGGCATCGTCCACCTGCGGGCCGGGCACAACCTGAAGCTGGGCATCCGCCAGTTCGGCCTGGGGCCCCTCCTGACGATGCTGACCAAGTTCGGCCTGCCCGAAGCTTCGGCCCTCTATTTCGAAAACCGGGTCGCCCGCCTGCTGGATGAGGTCCGGCAGCGGGAGCGGGCCGGGCAGAAGGTCCCCTTTATCGGCATCGACCAGCTCATCCAGCTGGCCGAGGAGAACGAGTATTATCAGGGTGGGGGCTCCGGCTGGGGCGGGGACCGGGTGGCGGCCGTTATCAACGGGGCCATCCGTTCCCGCCTGGAGGCCCTCAAGAACACCGGCCTCTTCGCCTCCCACCCCAGGGAGGCCACTTCCATTCCGGACCATTACCGCCTTATCCGCAACGGCGGGGCCCTGGTCATCGACATCGCCGACCTTTCCAACCTGGCCAAGGTCGGCTTCGTGCAGGCCATCCTGGAGATGATTAAAGACCTCTGCGAGGCCGAGACCGCCGCCGGGACGGGCCGCTACCCCTTCGTCTTCTTCGAGGAGGCCCATCTTTACGTCCAGAAGGCCAGCATCGACTATATCGTCACCCGGGCCCGCCACCTGGGCCTCACGTCGTTTTTTGTGACCAACATGGTCACCGGCCTCGACGAGGTCGTCCTCCGGCAGGCCGACAACCTGTTTCTCCTCAACCTGCCCTACGAAGACGACGTCCGCCACGTGGCCAAGAGCGCCGTGGTGGACCAGGAGACCCTGACGGCCTTCGTCCGCCGCCTCCGACGCCACCACGTCCTGGCCGTGGGCCAGGCGACGGGCGGCTACCCGGTGATCGTCCGGGTCGACCCCCTGACGGGGGTAAACACGGCCGGCGAAACCCGCTATTTCTTCCGGCCGCGGGTGGCCGTCGGCTGAGGGAGGGGACGGCCGGTGGACCTTGTGGTAAAACTCCAGGGGATGGTCGAGGAGAACATCGCCGGCCGCCCGGCCCGGGACGAAACCCCCACCATCAGCCCCTCTTCGGCCGCCCGGGGGTGTGTCCTGGCCGTGGCCTACGAGCTTTTGGGGATGCCCAAGCCCGAGCCGGACCCCCGCAGCCTGCGGGCGATGCAGGTGGGCACCGACGGCCACCGGCGCATCGTCCGCTACTTCGGCCACTACGTGGTGGGCCGGGAGCTCTTCTTTTACGACCGGGAGTACGGCATCCGGGGCTACTGCGACGCCCTCCTTTACCTGCCCCCGGACTTCGCCGGGGAGCGGGCCGGCCTCTACGCCCTGGAGGTCAAAACCACCGGCGGCCTTGAGTTCGAGCGAATCCGGGCGGGGGGCGGCCCCCGGGAAGACCACGCCCGCCAGTGCCAGATCTACATCTGGGGGGTCGCCCGCTACTACCCCCTCTTTCAGGTTCGGGGCGGCATCATCTTCTACGAGAACCGGGACACCCTGGAGCACCTCATCTACCTGGTCGACCCGGACCCGGCCATCGCCGGGTACCTGGACCGGCTCCGGGCGGCCCGGGAGAGGGTCCTTGGTCGCGGCGAGCTTCCCCTGGAGGACCGGCTTCCCGACGACCACTGGGCCCACCACTACTGCCCCTTCCTGGATATCTGCCCGCCGGGCCAGGAGGCCGTCCGCCGCCAGCGGGCCCAGGGTCCCCGGGTGCCGGACCAGGTGGTGGCGGAGATGCTGGCCCGCAAGCTGGTGGCCCGCCGGCAGGCCGAGCGCCGCCAGGGTCGGCCGGCCGGACCCCGGAGCCTGGACGACCTGGCCGCCGCCCTGGGCTGGACCCCTGAAGACGACAGCTGATGGGTTAAAATCTCCGGGATAGACCGCCTGAGGAGTCCGCGGAGCGACCCGGTGTTGCGGCCCGCCGCCGAACGCCTTTTTAAGCCCCAAACGGGCCTGGTTCTGGCCGCGGCCCTCCTGGCCGCGGCCGGCGGAATCCTTACCGCCGCCGTTTCGCCCCTGGCCGGCTTCGGCCTCCTCCTGGGGCTGGCCGGCCTGGGCCTCATCACGGCCCGGCCCTGGGTGGGGGTTATCGCAACCATCGTCGTCCTTTACGGCCTGCCCTTTGGGGTGATTCCCGTCGAGCTGGGAAGCGTCCGACTCACCTTCCTGGACACCACCCTCACCCTTACCCTGCTGGCCTGGCTTTTAAGGCTCCTGACGAACCCGGGCGAGGGGTTCGTCGCCACCCCCCTGGCCCTCCCCCTGCTGGCCTTTATCGGCCTGGCCATAACCTCATTTTTCGTCGGGGTCGAGTCGGTCAGCGGCGAGGTGGTCAGGTTCTTTTTGAAGACCATCAACGCCCTGCTTTTCTACTTCACGGTTGTCAACTGCATCCGGGACTTAGAGCGGCTCCGCTGGGCCTTCAGGGCCCTGCTCATCGGGGGCGCGGCGGCGGCCATGGTCGCCCTCGGCCTCTACGCCCTGCCGGAAAGCCAGGCGGCCGACCTGTTAAGCCGACTCCGGCCCCTGGGCTACCCCGGCGGGCCCGGCGTCATCCGGCACATCGCCGGCACCCAGGTGGTCCGGGCCACCGGGACGGCCATCGACCCGAACGTCCTCGGGGGAATGCTGATGCTGGCGGGGGTGGCCGGCGTCGCCCAGGCCTTTGCCCCCCGCCCGGCCCTGCCCCGGCCCGTTGTCTGGGGCCAGCTGGCGGCCGTTGGGGCCGCCCTGGTGCTCACCTTCAGCCGGTCGGCCTGGCTGGGGACCCTGGTCGGGGTCGGATTCCTCGGGGTTCTCCGGTTCCGCCGGGTCTGGCCGCTCCTGGCCGCGGCCGGCCTGGCCCTCTATCTTTTACCGGTCGGGGACGTCGCCCTGGAGCGTCTTCAGCAGGGGATTCAGTTTGAGGACCCGGCCGCCCAGATGCGGCTGGGGGAGTATCGGGACGCCCTGCGCCTTATCCAACGGTATCCGGTCTTTGGGGTCGGCTTCGGGCGGGCGCCCGACATCGACGTTTACGTGGCCGCGGCCAGCGTCTATCTGCTCATCGCCGGGCAGATGGGGCTGGTGGGCCTGAGCGCCTTTTTGGTCATCGTCGGGGTGTTCTTTTACCAGGTGGTCCTTCGACCCCTCCGGGCGAAGGGGTCGCCCGGCGAGGCCGAGGGCTATCGGCTGGCCGCGGCCGGCGGGGTGGTGGCGGCCCTCTCGGCCGGCCTTTTCGACCACTATTTCTTTAACCTTAACTTCCCCCAGACCGTCTCCCTGCTTTGGCTCTTTTTCGGCCTGGCCGCGGCCGCAACCGCCCTTCCCAACCCACCTCTGGAGGCGAGGCACAACGATGAAAATTCACGAGTTTCAGGGTAAGCGGCTCTTTGCCGAGTACGGGGTGGCCGTCCCGAAAGGGGAAGTGGCCGAGACCCCCGACCAGGCCGCCGAGGCCGCGGCCCGCCTTGGGGGCCGGGCGGTGGTCAAGGCCCAGATCCTGGCCGGGGGGCGGGGCAAGGCCGGCGGAATCCGCCTGGTAAACTCCCCCGGCGAGGCCCGGGAGTTTGCGGCCGGCCTGCTGGGGCGGCCCCTGGTGACGGCCCAGACCGGGCCGGCCGGGGTTGTGGTCCGTCGGGTGCTGGTGGAGGAGGCCCTGGAGGTCGCCCGGGAGCTTTACCTGGCCCTTTTGGTGGACCGGAACCGGGCCCGGCCGCTGATTATGGCCAGCGCCGCCGGGGGCATGGAAATCGAAGAGGTGGCCGCCGCCAGGCCCGAAAGGGTGGTCCGGGTCTGGGTCGACCCGGCCGTCGGCTTTCAGCCCTACGTCGGCCGGCAGGTGGCCTTCGGCCTCGGGCTTTCGGGGGAGCAGGTTCGGGCGGCCGTCGAGACGGTCGGGGCCCTCTACCGGCTCTTCGTCGAGAAGGACTGCGCCCTGGTGGAGGTCAACCCCTGGGTGCTGACGGCCGACGGGCGGCTGGTGGCCGCCGACGCCAAGGTGGAGTTGGACGACAACGGCCTCTTCCGCCACCCCGAGATCGCCGCCCTGCGGGACACCTCCGAAGATTCGCCCCTCGAGGTGGAGGCGATGCGGGCCGGCGTCTCTTACGTGAAGCTGGGCGGCTTTGTGGGCTGCATGGTGAACGGGGCCGGGCTGGCCATGGCCACCATGGACCTCATCAAGCTGGCCGGGGGCGAGCCGGCTAACTTTCTGGACGTGGGGGGCGGGGCCAACGAGGAGCGCATCGCCGCCGCCTTTAAGGTGCTGGTTTCCGACCCGGACGTCCGGGTGGTCCTGGTCAACATCTTCGGGGGCATCGCCCGGGGGGACGTCATCGCCCGGGGCATCGTGGCCGCCGCCCGGGCCGTCGGGGTCAGGATTCCCATGGTCGTCCGGCTGGTGGGCACCAACGCCGAGGAGGGCCACCGCATCCTGCGGGAGTCGGGCCTGCCCATCACCGTGGCGGCCGACATGGCCGAGGCGGCCGCCCTCGCCGTCAAACTGGGAAAGGAGGCCGTCGGGTGAGCATACTGGTTGGAACCGATACCCGCCTGCTCGTCCAGGGGATCACCGGCCGGGAGGGGAGTTTCCACGCCCGCCAGTGCCGCGATTACGGCACCCGGGTGGTGGCCGGGGTCACCCCGGGGAAGGGGGGCACCGACGTGGACGGAATCCCGGTCTTTAACACCGTTCGGCAGGCCGTTGAGGCCACGGAAGCCAACACCAGCCTGGTCTTCGTCCCCGCCCCCTTCGCCGCCGACGCCCTCCTCGAGGCCGTCGACGCCGGCCTCGAGCTGGTGGTCTGCATCACCGAGGGGATCCCGGTCCTGGATATGGTCCGGGTAAAGCGTTTTTTGGAGGGAAAGCCTACCCGCCTCATCGGCCCCAACTGCCCCGGGGTCATAACCCCCGGGCAGGCCAAGGTGGGGATTATGCCGGCCGCGGTCTACCGGCCCGGGCCCGTCGGCATCGTCTCCCGGAGCGGGACCCTGACTTACGAGGCCTCGGCCCAGCTCACGGCCCTGGGCATCGGCCAGTCCACCTGCGTGGGCATCGGGGGGGACCCCATCGTCGGGTGCGGCTACCTGGATATCCTGCCCCTTTTTGAGGCCGACCCCGACACGAAAATCATCCTGCTTATCGGGGAGATCGGCGGGACGGCCGAGGAGGAGGCCGCCGAGTACATCCGGCAACACGTGACCAAGCCGGTGGTGGCCTTCATCGCCGGCCGGGCCGCCCCGCCGGGCCGGCGGATGGGCCACGCCGGGGCCATCATCAGCGGCGGCACGGGCACCGCCGAGAGCAAAATCCGGGCGCTGGCGGCCGCCGGGGTCACCGTTTGCCCCAGCCCGGCCGAAATCGGCCGGACGGTGGCCGAGGTGGCCCGCCGCCACGGCCTGCTTGATTAAGACCGGGCGCCGGGAGCCGGCTCCAGAAGCTCCACCTCAAACCGGTAGTCTTCGATGACCGGGTTGGCCAGGAGCCGCCGGCAGAAGGCGTCCACCTCGGCCTCGGCGGCCGCCCGGTCGGGGGCCTCCAGCTGGACCTCGAAGTATTTGCCGGCCCGCACCTGCCGGACCGACTTAAACCCAAGGTCGCTTAAGGCCTGCTGGATGGTGAGGCCCTGGGGGTCGTTCACCACCGGCTTAAGGGTAACGTAGACCCGGGCGAGCCACATTAAAGGCCCCGCTTTACGATGTAGTCGGCCAGGTCAGCGACCCGGCAGGCGTAGCCCCACTCGTTGTCGTACCAGGCCGTCACCTTCACCATGTCCCCGTCCATCACCATGGTGAGCAGGCCGTCGACAATGGCGCTGGCCGGGTTGCCCTTAAAGTCCATGCTTACCAGGGGCTCCTCGGTGTACTCGAGGATGCCCTTAAGGCCGCCCTCGGCGGCCTGCTTGAAGGCGGCGTTGACCTCTTCCACGGTCACCGGCCGCCCCAGGTCGCAGGTAAGGTCGATGACGGAGACGGTGGGGGTGGGCACCCGCATGGCGAAGCCGTGGAGCTTGCCCTTAAGCTCGGGGATGACCAGGCCGATGGCCCGGGCGGCCCCGGTGGTGGTGGGGATGATGTTGAGGGCGGCGGCCCTGGCCCGGCGCAGGTCCCGGTGGACCAGGTCGAGGATGCGCTGGTCGTTGGTGTAGGCGTGGACGGTGGTCATCAGGCCCCGCCGGACGCCGAAGGCTTCGTGGAGCACCTTAACCACCGGGGCCAGGCAGTTGGTGGTGCAGGAGGCGTTGGAGATGATCCGGTGGTGGGCGGGGTCGTACTGCTCATGATTCACCCCCAGAACCACGGTTATGTCCTCGTTCTTGGCCGGGGCCGTAATGATGACCTTCTTCGCCCCCGCCTCCAGGTGTCCGGCGGCCAGGGTGGCGTCCTCAAAGACCCCCGTCGACTCGATGACCAGCTCCACTCCCACCTCCCGCCAGGGAACCTTCTTCGGCTCCCGCTCGGCGAAGACCCGGATGGGCCGGCCGTCCACAAACATCTGGTCGCCCTGGACCTCGACCCTGCCGGGGAAAATGCCGTAGTTGCTGTCGTACTTAAAGAGATGGGCGTTGGTCTTGGCGTCGGCCAGGTCGTTTACGGCCACCACCTCGAGGGTGTCCGGGTGATACTGCAGGATGGCCTTGAGGACCTGCCGTCCCACCCGACCGAACCCGTTAATCCCAACCTTGACGGCCACGGTCACACCTCCTTGGCGAAAATGACGGGCCTTCCCCCTTGGGCCCGAGGGCCCGGTCGGTAAGCCCGGAAAAGGCCTCAGTTTCTGGCCAGGCTCAGAAAGTACTCGTGAAACCTGGTGTCGTCGGTGAGCTCGGGGTGGAAGGCGGTGCCCAGCAGCTTGCCCTGCTGAACGGCCACCGGGGTCCCATCCGGGAGCCGGGCCAGCACCTCGACCCCCGGCCCCACCTCCCGAACCACCGGCGCCCGGATGAAAACGGCCCGGACCGGCCGGTCCCCCAGCTTCGGAATCGCCAGGTCCGCCTCGAAGCTGTCCACCTGCCGGCCAAAGGCATTCCGCTCAACTTTTATGTCAATTAGCCCCAGGGGCGGCTCGAGGAGCCGGTCGGCCTCCTTGCCCAGGAGGATCATCCCGGCGCAGGTGCCCCAGATGGGCATCCCTTCCAGGGCCCGGCCGGTGATTTCGGGCCGCAGGCCGCTGATGGTGAGCAGGCGGCCGATGGTGGTGCTTTCACCCCCGGGGATGATGAGGGCGTCCACCCCCTCCAGGTCGGCGGGCTTGCGGACCTCGACGGCCTCGACCCCGAGGCGGCGCAAGACCTGAATGTGCTCGGCAAAGTCGCCCTGAAGGGCCAGAACCCCAACCCGCACAGCCTACACCCCCCGGCTTGCCAGAAGCTCCTGGGGCGCCAGCTGCCGGACGTCGATGCCCCGCATCGGCTCGCCGAGGTCCTTCGAAATTTCGGCCAGAATCTTCGGGTCGTTGTAGTACGTCACCGCCAGGACAATGGCCCGGGCCCGCTTGGCCGGGTTTTCGGACTTAAATATCCCCGAACCGACGAAGACGCCGTCGGCCCCGAGCTGCATCATCAGGGCGGCATCCGCCGGGGTCGCAATACCCCCGGCCGCAAAGTTGACCACCGGCAGGCGGCCGAGCCGCTTAACCTCCATGACCAGCTCCAGGGGCGCCCCCAGATTCTTGGCCTCGGTAACGAGTTCGTCGTCGGGCATGTTCTGGACCCGCCGGCAGGCGTCCATGACCGCCCGCATGTGGCGGACGGCCTCGACGACGTTGCCGGTGCCGGCCTCCCCCTTGGTCCGGATCATGGCCGCCCCCTCGGCGATCCGCCGCAGGGCCTCGCCCAGGTCCCGGCAGCCGCAGACAAAGGGAACCTTAAAGTCATGCTTCCAGATGTGGTGGTTCTCGTCGGCCGGGGTGAGGACCTCAGACTCGTCGATGTAGTCGACGCCGAGGGCCTCGAGGATCTGGGCCTCGACAAAGTGGCCGATCCGGCACTTGGCCATCACCGGGATGCTCACCGCCTTCATGATGGCTTCGATGTGGGCCGGGTCCGCCATCCGGGCAACACCCCCGGCCGCCCGGATGTCCGCCGGCACCCGCTCCAGGGCCATGACGGCCACGGCGCCGGCCTCTTCGGCGATCTTCGCCTGCTCCGGGGTGACCACGTCCATGATCACCCCGCCTTTGAGCATCTGGGCAAGTCCGGCTTTTACCCGCCAGGTCCCCTTCAGAATCGACTCGGCCATGGTGCGTTCAACCTCCTTCGCCTAATTGTAACACGGTCAGGGCCGGAGTTTAAAAACCCAGGCCCGGTTGAGGTGGTAGACGGGCTCGTAGGCCGGGCTTGCCAAAAGCTCGGCCGGCTCGAGGGTCCGCCCCGTCGGATTGTTCACCCGGCCCCGCTTCTGCCCGATGTAGACATAGTCGATGCCCGCCGCCTTAAGCCCTGCCATCACCTCGGGGTCCGTCGGTCCCCTCTCGAGCACCAACCCCATAAGGCCGTTCACCCGGGCCACGTATTCCGGGTCCCGGGGCCGCTCGCTCACGTACGGCATGGGCGGAACCGACGCCCGCCGGCCCCCCAGCAGGGGCAGCCACCAGCCCCCGTCGGCCCCCACTACGGTGGTTCCCCCGTAGGCAAAAAACCCGTTTATCAAAAACCCCGAATCCGGCGGCGTATTCTCCCTGACCCACCTTAAGGCCTCGAGGTCCGTCCAGGTAAGCAGGCTGTGGGCCCCGGGCTCGGCAATCCCCACCTGCCGGTAGGCCCCAAAAAGGCCCAGCCCCAGAAGCAGGCCCAGCAGGATAACCGGCTTCGGCCTCAGCCTTCCGGCCAGGGCCGCCCCGGCCCAGCCCAGGTTAAGGGCCGCCGGAATGTACGCCCCAATGAGCAGAGTAAAGTTGCCCACAAACCCGGCCCCGGGCAGGCCTAAAAGGTCCGGGTTGGTAAGCAAAAAGGCCAGCCCCGACCAGAGGCCCAAAAGAGCTACCCCGTCGACCCGCCCCCACAGGCCCAGCCCCAGGCTTAAGGCCCACAAAACCCAGGCCCAGGCCGGAAGATAACCCAAAAGGGGGCCGAAAGCATTGGACTCAATCCCCACCGAAGGCTTTAAGTACTCGGCCGCAATCCGGAAAAGCCTGCCCTCCAGCACCCGGGGCCACCAGGGCAGGGTAAGGATTAGGCCCAGAAGCCCCACGGCCCCAAGCCTTAAGGCCGGCTCCTTTAGACCCCTTCGGGCCGCCCAAAAAAGACCCAGGCCCAGGGCAAAGGCCCCGTAAAAAACCGCAACCCGATAATGGGTGACTAAAAGCCCGCCCAGCAAAAGGCCGGCCGCCCCCAAAAGGCCGAGCCGGCGGCCCTTGGCCCCCACAAGCCCCAGGCTGAAAACCAGGACTGCCGGCAAAATCACCTGCCCGGCCAGCTGGGTGTACCGGCCCCAGCGCACATAGTAGGCCGGCGCCGGGAAAAGCAGCCCGCCCAAAAGGACGGCGAAAACCCCGGCCCAGGCCGAATTAAAAAGCCGGCGGCCCAGCGGGTAAAGGCCTAAAACCCCCAGGCCGTTCAGAAGCTGGCCGGCCGCCAGAACGGCCTCGGGGGCCGAAGCCCCGCTTACCCAGCTTAAGGCGGCCGAAAAGGCGTGAAACCCGAAGTGATAGCTAAAGCTTGTAAGGTCGGCATATGGGGTCCAGTCGGCAAAAAGGCCGCCGTTTCCGCGGATAAGCTCGGTTATGATGGCATGGTGGACGCTGTCGCCCCACTGGGGCCCGGGAAGGCCCCGGATGACCAAAAACCTCACCAGCAAGACCAGCCCCAGAAGGCCCCCTAAGGCAAGAAGGGCCCCCGGCGGCTCGGGGACGGCCTCCGCCTCGGGGGCCTTGCCCCGGCCCCGAAGGTAAACGCCCAGAAGGGCCAAAAGCCCGAGGGCATTCAAGGCTACGATAAGCCAGGGTCCGGGTTTGAGGCCGAAAAGGTCGGCCCAGAGCAGGCCCAAAGGATAGAGGGCAAGGCCGCCGCCCCCGGCCAGAAGCAGGTCGTCGGCGGTGACCCGGCCGGGACCCCGGGCCGCCTTGACGAGCCCAAGCCCCGGAATCAAAAGCAAAACGGCCGAAAGTCCCAGCCAGTAAAGGGTCAGAAGGCCTGTCTCAAGAAGGCCCAGAATCAGGCCGGCCGGGGCGTAAACAAGCCTTAAAACCAGGTCGGCCGATTCTTCGGGCCGGCCGTCCCGGCTCAAGGCCCCGTCGGCCAGAAGCCCGGCCGGGGCCGCGGCGGCCCGAACCGACCCGGAAAGGACCTCAACTTCCAGGTAATAGGGCCGGTTGTGGGAAAAAACTTCGGGCCCAAGTTCTAAGCGGTAAAAGCGGGGACCTTCGGGCCCTAAGTCAAAGACGGCCGTCTTCAAGGGCTCCCCTTCGGGACCCCAGCCCCGAAAGAGGCCGAGGCTTACCCGGGCCGGGGTTTCGGCCCGGAGGCCCACCTCGACCCCCATCAGGCCCAGGTGGGCCGAAACGAAGCTCTGGCCCAGCCGCTCGCCGGCCCCGAGGCCGAGGGTGTTTTGCCAGTCCGGGGGCGGATGGGCCGGGTCGACCCAGGCGCCCCCGAAAAGGCCGTTTAAAAGGCCGAACAGGGTAATTAAAACCCCGGTCATCCCTTGCGCAGGGTGGGCAGGCCGACGGCCGCCGATACGATGATAACCGAAAGGCCCATCAGCCCGAAGGCCACCGGCGAGCCCCAGAGCTGGGCGGCCGTCCCGGCAAAGAGGCTCCCCAAGGGCATAAGCCCCTGGTTGAGCATGTAAAGACTCATCACCCGGCCCCGCATGTGGTCGGGACAGAGGAGCTGCAGCAGGGTGTTGTTGGTGGACATGTACGCGATCTGAAACCCGCCGATGAGAACCAGGACAAAGAGGGCCGGGACCTCCGCCCGGGTGAGGGCAAGGGCGATAAGGCTTAATCCCAGGCATGCCGCCGCAACGTATAAAATGGCCGGCCGACTCTGAAGCCGGGGGGACGAGGCGATGAGGAGGGTCCCGGCCACGGCCCCAAGGCCCGGGGCCGACATCAAAAGCCCCAGCCCTTCGGGTCCAACCCCCAGCACGTCGGCGGCAAAGACCGGCATGATGCTGATATACGGCAGGGCCAGCACCGTCGGGATCAGGCCCATCAGCATCTGGTTGCGCAGGGGGACGTGGGTGAGCACAAACCGAATGCCCTCTTTAAGGTCCCGAAAGAGGGAAGCCTCCTTAAGGCGGCCTTTGTTGGGGGGCAGCCTGAGCTGATGGGCCATCAGGGCCACCCCCACGTAGGCGGCGCTCTGGATAAAGAAATTTCCGGCCACCCCGAAGAGGGCGATCATCATCCCCCCAAGCCCCGGCCCCACCACCCGGGTGATATTGAATCCGGCGGAGTTGAGGGCGATGGCATTGGCCAGGTCCTCCCGGGGCACCACCTCGGGCACGACCGACTGGCGGACGGGCTGGTTGAAGGACCAGGCGATGCCGGTAAAAAGGGTGAAAACGAAGATGTGCCAGATCTGCAAATACCCAAGGGCAATGTCCAGGCCGAAGAGAAAACTCCACACCAGCAAAAAGACCTGGGTCCAGAACATCAGCCGGCGCCGGTCAAGGCGGTCGGCCAGCACCCCGGCCAGGGGCCCCGTAAGCAAGAAGGGCACGGCCCGCAGGCCGTTAACGAGGCCGAGGAGGGCGGCCGAGCCGGTCAGGTCGTAGACGAGCCAGCCGAGGGTAACCTGCTGAATCCACTGCCCGGCCGACGAAAAAAGCAGCCCGAACCAGAGGAGGCGGAAATTGCGGTGCTTTAAAGACTTAAAGGTTGCAAGGCTGAGCCGGGGGCGGGCCGCCGTCCGGCCCACCGCCGGCTGGTCGCCGACTTCCATCTCCGCCCTATTTTAAAGCGGCCTTTACCTTTACGTCAAAGTCAGCCGGCAAACCCCCGGCACTGCGGGAAGCGTCCCCGGTGGGTTAAACTTCAGGCAGGGTAACGGTCAGTGGGCACCTGGCAGGTCCGAACCCGAATTTTTATAACCCTCGCAGCCGTCCTGGCCGGCATCGCCATCCCCCGGCCCGCCCGGGCCGGGGACTGCGGCCTCAAAGTGGTCATCTCGGCCCTCCACTACGACCCGGCCCTGATGGGAGAGCCCGACGAGGCCGTGGAGCTCTTTAACAACCCCAACGGGACGGCCGTCAACCTGGAGGGCTGGACCCTCACCGACGGCGAGTACCGGGTTCGCTTCCCGGCCTTCAGCCTGGGACCCCGGGCCAGGGTCTGGGTTGCCAGGCAGGCCGCCAGCTTCGCCGGCCAGTTCGGTTTCCCCCCGCCTTAGAGTACGGGGCGGACACCGACCCGGCCGTCCCGGACCTGACGGGCACCGCCCCCGTCTTTGCCAACGCCGGGGATGAGGCGGCCCTTGCGGACGGGTGCGGCAACGTATCCGACGTGGTCGTTTACAAGGCCGGGGATACCTCCACCCCCGGCTGGGCCGGGCCCCCCATTCAGCCGTACGTTGCCGGCGACCTCTCCGAAACCGCCCAGATCCTTTACCGCCGCCTCGACCTGACCACCGGCCTGCCCCTGGCCGATACGGATACCGCGGCCGACTGGGCCCAGTTTCGGGGCGACCCCCTTCTCACCCGAAAGGTTCGCTACCCGGGCTGGGACCTGGAAAATCAGCTTACGCCGTTCAAAGCCACCGAAGGGGCCGCCCTCACCCTGGGGGTCGCCCCCGACGGCGCCTACGCCCTGGCTCGGGACGCCATCCAGGGGGCGGCCCGGTCGGTGCTGGTGGGGGTCTACACCCCGGAGCACCCCGGCCTCGTCCGGACCCTCACCGAACGGCTGGCCGCCGGGGTCAGGGTCCGGGTTCTGCTGGAGGGCGCCCCCGCCGGGGGCGTTTCGGACGCCGAGCGCTGGGCCTGCCGGGAGCTGGAGGCGGCCGGCGGCGCTACCCGAGGATGCACGCCAAATACGCGGTGATTGACGGCCGCCGCGCCCTTATCTCCACCGAAAACTTCGGCCCCAGCGGCCTCCCCGCCGACGACTTTGCCGACGGCACCGCCGGCAGCCGGGGATTTCTCGTCGTAACCGACGCCCCGGGCATCGTGGGCCAGCTAGGCCGGCTCTTTGCCGCCGACCTGGACCCCGCCCGGCCCGATATCCGCCGCTGGAGCCCCGAGACCGATTCGCCCCCGCCCGATTTCCGCCCGGGGTCGGGCGGGGGAAGCGGCTATATCCCCACCTTCACGACACCCCTGAATCTGACCGGCACCTTCACTTTTGAGCTTATCCGGTCGCCCGAAAACAGCCTGAAGCCCCATGCCGGCCTCTTTGACCTTTTGGCCCGGGCCGGTCCCGGGTGGGAGGTGCTGGTCCAGGCCCTTTACGAGCCGCCCTTCTGGGGCGGGTCCGGGGCCGGGCCCGAGACCGACCCGAACCCCCGCCTGGAAGGGATATTTGCCGCCGCCCGGCGGGGCGCCCGGGTTCGGATCCTCCTGGACGGCCTCTACGGCAGCACCCCCGACCCGGCCGGTAACCGGGCCGCCTGCGATTACGCCGGCCGGGTCGCCCGGGCCGAAGGCCTGGACCTGGCCTGCCGGCTGGCAAACCCCACCGGCCTGGGCATCCACAGCAAGCTGGTGCTGGTCGGGGCCGGGACCGAGGGCTGGGTCCACCTGGGAAGCATCAACGGCAGCGAGGTCTCCTCAAAGGCGAACCGGGAGGTGGCCCTCCAGTTCGGGTCAAAAGCGGCCTACGATTTCCTGGCGGCGGTTTTCTGGGCCGACTGGAACTCGGGAACCCGGGTTTCGGCCCGGACCTGGTTGCCCTTCATCAGCTTGCGCTGAACCGCCCGGCGGGGGTAATCTTAGATGGCTAATCCAGCCTGAGGAGGTGGAACCGATGCAGCTACCGGCCGGCATGAGCCTCACCTGGCTTGGGCATGCGACCTTTTTAGTTGAGTCCCCGGGGGGCAAAAGGGTTCTCATCGACCCCTGGGTCATGAACAACCCGGCCTGCCCCGACAACCTCAAGGGCATCGACCGCCTGGACCTGATGCTCATAACCCACGGCCATTTCGACCACATCGGCGACGCCGTCGAAATCGCCAGACGGACCGGCTGCAAGGTGGTGGGTATCTTCGAAACCTGCCACTGGCTTCAGGGCAAGGGGGTTCAGAATACCTCCCCGATGAACAAGGGGGGCACCCAGGAGGTCGAGGGGATTCGGGTGACCATGGTCCATGCGGTCCACAGCTGCGGCATTCTGGACGGGGACCGGATCGTCTACGGGGGCGAGGCCTGCGGCTACGTGGTGACCTTTGAAAACGGCTTTAAGCTTTACCACGCCGGGGATACGGCCGTCTTCAGGGACATGGAGCTTATCGGCAAACTTTATGCGCCCGACCTGGCCCTTCTGCCCATCGGGGACCACTTCACCATGTCGCCCCGGGAGGCGGCCGAGGCCATCCGGCTGCTGGGCGTCCGGGCGGTGGTCCCCATGCACTTCGGGACCTTCCCGGTGCTGACGGGCACCCCGGCGGCCTTAAGGGAGCTCACCTCGGACATCCCCGGCCTGGAAATCATCGAGCTTAAACCCGGCCAGACCCTGGCCGGCTGAACCCACGGGCGGGAGGGAGCTGTGGCCCTGGAAATCGTGGCCGAAATGGTCGATTTTCCGATAAACGGGGGAACTTGCCCTGGGTACCTCGCCCGCCCGGCCGAGGGGACCTACCCCGGGGTAGTGGTCCTTCAGGAGTGGTGGGGCCTGGACGAACATATCAAAGACGTGACCCGCCGCTTTGCCCGGGAGGGCTTCGTCGCCCTGGCCCCCGACCTCTACCACGGGAAGGTAACGGCCGAGCCCGACGAGGCCCGGAAGCTGGCCATGGAGCTGGACCGGGAGCGGGCCCTCCTGGAGGTTCGCCGGGCGGCAGCCTACTTAAAGGCCCACCCCAGCGTCTCCCCCAAAAGGGTGGGGGTCATCGGCTTCTGCATGGGGGGCGGCATTGCCCTCCTTACGGCCATCCACGAACCGGAGCTGGACGCGGCCGTCGTCTTCTACGGCCGCAACCCGGACCCCATCGACCTGGTGGCCCAGATCCGGTGTCCCCTGCTGGGCATTTACGGGGAAGCCGACCAGGGAATTCCCCCCAGCGAGGTTGAACGGCTGGGGGAAGCCCTGAAACGCTACGGAAAGCAGTTCGAGCTGCACATTTACCCCGGGGCGCCCCACGCCTTCTTCAACGACACCAGGCCCCAGGTCTACCGGCCCGAGGCGGCGGCCGACGCCTGGTCCAAGACCCTGGCCTTCTTCCGGCGACACCTGGTGGGGGAGCCGGCGCCGGTCTAGGCCGGGACCAGCTCCAGCAAGGTCGCTTCGGGGGGACAGCCGAACCGGAAGGGGAGGCTCCGGGAGCTTCCCAGGCCGGGACTGATGTGGATATACCCGGTCCGGGTCGGCAAAAGGCCCACCGCATCCCCGGCCGGCCGCCGGGCCCCGACGGCGATGGTCCCCACCAGGGGCAGGCGGACCTGGCCGCCGTGGGTGTGGCCGGCCAGCACCAGGGGGATTCCCGCCCCCTCGGCCGCCGGCAGAATGGTAGGGCTGTGGGCCAGCAGGATGCTGAACTCCCCCGCCGGCACCCCGGCCAGGGCCCGGCCCAGGTCGTCAAAGCCGAGGTGGTTGTCGTCAACCCCGACGACCCAGAACCGGGTCCCGTTGCGGGTCACCGGATGGGCTTCGTTCAGTAAGAGGCGGGTCCGGCCCCCCAGGAGCAGCCGGCCGATGTGGGGAAGGCCGGTGGTGCTCACCAGGTCGGGATCCCGGTCCTCCACCCCGGTGAGGGAGAACCGGATGGTCCGAACCAAAGAGATGGCCCGGCGGGTGCCCCGCCGGAAGCGGTCGTGGTTCCCCAGCACCGCAAACTTACCCAGGGGGGCCTCGAAACGGTCCAGAAGGTCGGCGGCCAGCCGGGCCTCAGCCTCGTCGTCTTCGTCGACGAAGTCCCCGGTCATGGCCACCAGGTCGGCCTCGACGGAGCTGAAGGCCAGGATGCCCTTGAAGCGGCGCCAGTCTCTCCGGGTGATGTGGAAGTCGGAAAGGTGCAGGATGCGCAGCCCCCAAAGCCCCGGCGGCAGGCCGGCCAGGGGAACCTTCCGCCGCCGGAGACGCCACCGGTACGGCTCGACCCGGGCCGAATAATAGAGGGTCGAGAGGCCCGCCAGGGCAAGGGTGGCCAGTGCGACCGCCGGCCCGACCAATTCTGCGCTGACTGCCGTCTCCCCGAAGTTTAACTCGCCTGACCATTGATCATACCAGACCGGCCGCCTCAGCCGGCGGCCGCATCGGGCCCGGCCCGCAAATCGTCGATGAGGGCCGAGGCCTCCCGGCGGGAGAGCTCGGCCAGGCCCTTGCCGAACCGCTCCCGGGCCAGCTCTTCCAGCCGGTCTTCGGAGAACTGGTGGCGGGCCCGGCCGATGGCCCGGATGGCCCGCATCTGGGCCTCCGTTGCGGCCTCCTCGGCCGGGAGCCGGGGGGAGGCCGGCCGGGTGAGGCGGGGGCGGACGGCCTTCGGCTCCGCCGGCTCGGCCTCGTCGGCCAGCTCCTCGAGGGCGGCCACCCCCACATTCACCGCGTCCCGCAGGGCCCGGGCCTTGGCCCGGGTCTCGGCCATCCGGATGAGGTGCATCCGCATCTGCGGGGGCACGTTCTCCGGGGCGGCATCACCGATGCCGGAGAAGACCCCCTTGCTGGTCTCGACGACGGCCTGACAGATGGCCGTGTACCCGTTGTCGGGGCCCGGCACCTGGAGGAGCTGGGTGGTTATCGACTTTAAGCCCTGCCGGTGGGCCTCGTCCAGCAGGCCGGCATAGAGGACGAAGGTGCGCCCGCTGCGCTCGACCATAAACTCCCGCTTCACCGGAAAACCCTCCTTATTTTTTTGACCAGCACATATGTGCGATTAATTATTGCAGAAGCCGGCCCTCCTGTCAAGGGGGGCGTTCGGCCGCGCCGCAGCCCCGGCCTACCGGGGCCGGTCCCGGTTGCCGTCCCGGACGGCCGCCTGGTTCGGGCCGGCCGGGGGCAGGGGCGGGGCTCCGGGCCGGAGTGTGACCCAGGCGGCAAGGCCCGCCGCCAGCCGCCGGTTCTCGGCCCGTTTAAGGACCGCCACCCGGACGTATTGGGGCAGGCCGAAGGAGGTGCAGTCCCGGACCAGCAGGCCGTGGCCTTCCAAAAGAAACCGGGCGCAGCCGGCCCCATCGCCCGTCCTTACCAGCAAAAAGTTGGCCGCCGAGTCCGAGACCCAGAGGCCCAGCCCGGTCAGGGCCTCCCGCAGCTCCCGACGCCGCCGGCCGATGCGGACCCGGCACGTCTCCATAAACCCGTAGGCCCGGGTGAAGATAAACTCGCCGGCCGCCTGGGCCAGGCTGTTTACGGCCCAGGGCGGCTGGTGGGCGGCGATGCGCCGGATGAGGCCCGCCGGTCCGAGCAGGTAGCCCAGCCGCAGGCCCGCCAGGCCGAAGTCCTTAGTCAGGGACCGAAGAAGGAGCAGCCGGCCGGTATCCAGCAGGGGCTCGGAGGCCCACGCCGATTCGACGAAGGACCTGTACGCCTCATCCACTACCAGGATTCCCGGGCCGGCCTCAAGGAGGGCCTCGAAAAAGCCCCGGGGCAGGTAGATTCCGGCCGGGTTGGCGGGGTTGGCCACCCAGGTAACCATCGGCCTCAGGCGGCCCACCAGCTCCAGGACCTCCTCCGGGTCCGGGAAGAAGCCGGCCTCGGCGGGGGCGTGGTAAACCGAAACCTGGCTGCCGCTCAGGGCCGAGGCGTAGGCGTACTCGCCGAAGGCCGGCCCGACCACCAGGGCCCGGTGGCCGGGCCCGAGCAGGGCCCTAGCGAGGATGAAAATGAGCTCGGTGGCCCCGTTGCCCACCAGCACCTGCTCGGGGCTTATGCGGTGGGCCGCGGCGATGAGGCCGGCCAGCCGGCCGGACCACGGGTCGGGGTAGGGCTTGAAGTCGGCGGCCAGCACCGCCCGCCGAAGGCCGGGGGGCGGGGCGTAGGGGTTGATGCTGGCGCTGAAGTCGATAACCCCCGACCGCAACAGCTCGGGACCGGCCCCGCCGTGGGCCGGCCGCCCCGGCCAGGGCTGTCCGTCCCCAAGCCGGTCAGAATCGGCCATGGTCGGTAAGGGCTCTGGCGAATATTCGGTAAGTCCGGTAGGGCTTTACGCCGAAATTTTCGACGATGTTGCGCATGGGGTAGTTGGTCTCCAGCACCCAGGAGATTTCCATCTCCGCAAAGCCGAGCCTTAAAGCATTCTCGACGACCCGGTGGACCATCAGCACGGCCACCCCCGTCTGCTGGTAGGCCGGCTTCACCCCGAAGGCGATGACCCGGGTTCGGCGCAGCTTGCGCCGAACCTTCACCTCCCAGACGAAACGTAAAAGGCCCCAGGGGGTGAGCCGCCCGTTGAGCCGCTTAAGGACCGGGTTGTAGTCGGGGACGGCGATGAGCACCCCCACCACCTCGGGCCGGCCCCCGGCCTCCGGAACCGTCTCGGCAAAGAGGATCAGGTCGGGAACCAGCACCGGCCGCAGGCTGGCGGCCATCCGCTTGAGCTCGGCCTCGGTGATAGGTTGAAAGCCCCAGTTTTCGCCCCAGGCCGCCGGATAGACGTCGTGGGCAAAGGCGCGGATTTCGGCCTCCAGGCGGCCCATATTTACCGGCCGCAGCCGCACCCGGTCCCGCTCGGCCAGCCGCTGGGCCACCTGGACCAGGCGGCCCCACCGGGGGTTTTCCAGGTGGGCCCGGGTGGCCAGGTAGGCGTAAAGGTCCACCGCCTTGGCATAGCCGCAGGCCTCGGCCAGCCGGGGGTAATAGGGCGGGTTGTACGGCATGAGAAAAGTCGGCATCCCCTCCCCCGCCACCAGCCAACCCACCAGCTCGTTCATGGAGGGCGAAACCGGCCCGTAAACCGTGTCGAACCCCCACTCCCGGAGCTGAAGCTCCGCCGCCCCGAAAAGGGCCCGGGCCACTTCGGGGGCATCGACGGCCTCGAAGAACCCAAAAAACCCGTCCCGGCGGCCGTGGTAGCGGTTGTGAAGGTCGTTTCGGATGGCGGCGATGCGGCCCACCACCCGGTCGTCAAGGTAGGCCAGAAAGGGCGCCACCTCCCCGTACTCCCAGAAGGGGTGGCGGCCGCCCACCAGGGCCAGCTCGTCGGCCTCGAGGGGCGGCACCCAGTTGGGGTCGTCCCGGTAGACCTGGCGGGGAAAACGGACGAACTCCCGGAGCAACCGGTCCGACCGGGCCCGGACAACTTCAACGGCCACGTCCCGCCGGCTTACCCCCGGGTCCTCAATCGATGTAATTGTAGGCCACCAGGGGCAGGAACTCCACGAATTCGGGCCGGAGGATAACCTCCTCCAGGAGGATTTTGGCCGCCAGGTCGAACTTGCTTTCGGCCCAGCCCTCGGGCCCCACCTCGGCCCGGATCCGGCCCAGCTCCTCCCCGAAAACCTGCCGGACCAGCTCCGGGGTGACCGGCCGCCCGTCCTTCAGGCTCACCCGGTGGCGGAGCCACTGCTGAACCTGGGCCCGGCAGATCTCCACGGTGGCGGTGTCCTCCATCAGGTAATTGATGGAGGCCGCCCCAATCCCCCGCAGCCAGGATTCCAGGTAGCGCACCCCCACGTTCACGTTGGTGCGCAGGCCGCCCTCGGTGATGTCCCCCTCGGGCACCTTTAAAAGGTCGGCGGCGGTGACGTGCAGCCCCTCGTGGATTACGTGCCGCTGGTCGGGCCCGGGCATCCGCTGCTCGAACATCTCCCGGACAATGGGAACCAGCCAGGGGTGGGCAACCCAGGTGCCGTCAAAGCCCTGGGAAAGCTCCCGGTCTTTATCTTCCCTGACCTTGGCGATGTTGCGCTCGTTAACCTCCGGGTCCCGGGCGGGAATCTGGGCGGCCATCCCCCCGATGGCATGGGCCCCCCGCCGGTGGCAGGTGTTTACCAGCAAGAGGGCCAGGGACTTCAAAAAGTGCTTGTCCATGGTCACCTGCGCCCGGTCCGGGAAGACATACTCGGGGAAGTTAAAGAACTTTTTGATAAAACTGAAAATGTAATCCCAGCGGCCGAAGTTGAGGCCCACCGAGTGGTCCCGAAGCTCGTAGAGGATCTCGTCCATCTCGAAGGCGGCCAGGATCGTCTCGATGAGGACGGTGGCCTTCACCGTTCCCCGCCGGATGCCCAGGAGGTCCTGGGCCCGGTTAAAAACGTCGTTCCAGAGCCGGGCTTCCAGGTGGTTCTCAAGTTTGGGGATGTAAAAATAGGGTCCGGTCCCCTTGGCGATGAGCTTCCGGGCGTTGTGGTAAAAAAATAGGCCGAAGTCGAAAAGGGAGGCTGAAACCTGCTCCCCGTCGATGAGGACGTGTTTCTCCTCCAGGTGCCAGCCCCGGGGCCGGACCATCAGCACCGCCGTCTTTTCGGCCAGCCGGTAGAGGCGGCCGTCCGGACTTAGGTATTCGATGGTGCCGTCCACCGCGTCCCGCAGGTTGATCTGCCCCTCGACGGTGCCGGCCCAGGTCGGGGAGAAGGCGTCCTCAAAGTCGGCCATGTAGACGTCGGCCCCGGAATTGAGGGCGTTGATAATCATCTTGCGGTCCACCGGGCCCGTGATCTCCACCCACCGCCTCCGCAGGTCGGGCGGCTCCGGGGCCACCCGCCAGTCGGCCCGGCGAATCTCCGCGGTTTCGGGCAGGAAATCGGGCAGTTTGCCGGCGTTTATCTCGGCCTGAATCTCGGCCCGGCGGCGCAGCAGCCGCCGGCGGGTGGGGTTGAATTCCCGCTGCAGGGTGGCGACGAACCGGAGGGCATCGGGGCTCAGGATTTCGGCGTAGGCCGGGGTAACCCGACCCCGAACCAGGATCCCGTCCGATTCCAGCTTGCGGTTGAGTTCGTCCCGAATATCGGCGGCCTCCGACATCTTTCCCCCTCCTTTCGGTGCGTGTTGGCCAACCGAAGTCTAACCCGCCCCCGGGGCCGGTTGCAAACCGCCCCCTCTACTCCAGGCCGCCCAGGTAGGCGGCCTGCACCTGCGGGTTCCGGGCCAGCTCCGCCGCCGGCCCCTCCAGGACGATCCGGCCCGTCTCGATGACGTAGCCCCGGTGGGCCACCTGCAGGGCCATGTGGGCGTTCTGCTCCACCAGGAGAATGGTGGTGCCCTGCTCGTTGAGGCGCCGCAAAACTTCGAAGATGGTTTCCACCAGGACCGGGGCCAGGCCCATGGAGGGCTCGTCCAAGAGCATTATTTTGGGCCGCATCATCAGGGCCCGGCCGATGGCCAGCATCTGCTGTTCCCCGCCCGAAAGGGTGCCCCCCGGCTGGTCCTGCCGCTCGTAAAGGCGGGGGAAAAGCTCAAAGACGGCCTTTAGCCGCCGCTCCACCTCCTTCGGGTCCCGAACCAGGTAGGCCCCCATCTCCAGGTTTTCCAGGACCGTAAGCCGCGGAAATATCCGGCGGCCTTCGGGCACGTGGCCCACCCCGAGGGCGGCGACCTCGTGGGGGGGAAGGCGGGTGATATCCTGCCCCTCCAGCAGGATCTGCCCCTGCCGGGGCTTGACCAGGCCCGAAATGGTCCGCAGGGTCGTCGTCTTGCCGGCGCCGTTGGCCCCGATGAGGGTTACCACCTCCCCGGGCCGGACCACCAGGGACACCCCCTTGAGGGCGTGGATGTGGCCGTAGTAGGTGTGGACCTCCCGCAGCTCCAGGACGGGCCGGGCGACGGTGGCGGCCGCGGCCCGGACGTCCCTAATCGGCTGAACCAAGGGCGGCACCCCTTCCCAGGTAGGCTTCGATGACCCGGGGGTCCCGCCGGACCACCGCCGGCGGCCCCTCGGCGATCTTCTCCCCGTAATCGAGGACGGTCACCCGCTCCGAGATGCCCATGACCACCCGCATCTGGTGCTCGATGAGCACCACGGTTATGCCCAGTTCATCCCGGAGCCGGCGGATGAGCTGGGTGGTTTCGGCCATCTCCTGGGGGTTCATCCCGGCCGTGGGCTCGTCCAGCAAGACCAGCTTCGGCCTGGAGGCCAGGGCCCGGGCAAACTCCACCTTCCGCTGTTCCCCGTAGGGAAGGTTCTTGGCCAGCTCGTTGGGGTTCGCCTTAAGGCCCACAAACCGAAAGAGCCGAAACGCCTCCTCCACCAGGGCCCGCTCCTCCTCCCGGAAGGCCCGGGACCTGGCCAGCACCTGCACCACGTTGGCCCTGATCCGGGTGTGCATCCCGACCAGGATGTTTTCTAAAACGGTCATATTTTGAAAGAGCCGGATGTTCTGAAAGGTCCGGCTGATTCCCCGGGCGGCCACCTGGTCGGGCCTTAACCCGTCGATGCGCCGGCCCTCAAACCAGACCTCACCCGCATCGGGCCTGTAAAAGCCGCTGATGATGTTAAAGAGGGTGGTTTTCCCGGCCCCGTTGGGGCCGATAACGCTGACGATCCGGCCCCGCTCCACCCCGAAGTCCACGGCGTTTACGGCCACCAGTCCCCCAAACCGCTTGGTGACCCGGCGGCACTCGAGGAGAAGGTCAGCCATCGGCCCCACCTCCGGCCGTCGGGGCCAGGGCGGGGGCGGCCTCGGCCCGCCGCTCTTCCAGCTCCAGCTGATGGCGCCGCTCGGGGATGATCCCCTGGGGCCGGAGGATGCTCATGATGACCAGGAGGACCCCGAACACCAGCCGCTCGTACTTGGCCGGGTCCAGCTGGGTCGGCCAGCGGGCCAGGGGGTAATTGATAACCGGGATGACCGCGTCGGTGGCCCGCAGCTGGTTCAGCAGCAGGGAAAGCCCCTTAAGAACCTGTAAGTTAAGGACCGTCACCACCGTGGCGCCCACGATGGCCCCGGGGACGCTCCCCATGCCCCCGACGATGACCATGGCCAGGACGCCGATGGACTCCATAAACGTGAAGCTTTCGGGGTTTATAAAATACTGCTTGGCCCCGAAGATCATCCCCATCGCCCCGGCAAAGGAGGCCCCGGCCGCAAAGGCCGCCAGCTTCATCCGGACCAGGGGGATCCCCATCGCCTGGGCCGCCAGCTCATCCTCCCGGATGGCCGTCCAGGCCCGGCCCACCCAGGAGTTCTCCAGCCGGCGGGTGAGCACAACGGCAAAGCCCACCACCAGCAGGACCAGAAAGTAAAAATACAGCGCATAAAGGGTTGCGTCGTCCGCCGTTATTCCCAAAGCCGTCAGGACCGGCTTGAAGAAGAGGGGCGGCCGTTGGATCGCCCGGATGCCTTGGGGCCCGTTGGTCAGGTTTATCGGCTTGTCCAGGTTATTCACCACGACCCGGATGACCTCCCCGAAGGCCAGGGTGACGATGGCCAGGTAGTCGCCCCGGAGGCGCAGGACCGGTAGCCCCAGCAGGATGCCGGTCATGGCCGCAACCCCCACGGCCATGAGCAGGAAGGGGAAGAACCAGGCCGGGGCCAGGGGGAAGATGTCAGTGTTGAAGGCGATGTTGCCCTGATTCGACCCCACGATGGCCCACAGGTAGGCCCCAACGGCGTAAAAGGCCACGTAGCCCAGGTCCAGGAGGCCCGCAAAGCCCACCACGATGTTGAGGCCCAGGGCCAGGGCCGCAAAGATCCCCACCTGGGTGGCCACCTCCAGAAGAAACGTATTCTGGACGCCCATCGTGGGCAGAAGGAGGACGAGAATAATCAGGCCCAGGGCAAGCTTAAGGTTCCGGCTGAGGGGGGCGTAATAAAGCACCAGCAGGGAGCCCAGAAAGGCGACGAATCCCAGGGCCAAAAGCAGGGAATACCCCAGGACCTGCCGCAGGCCCGGGCCCGAAAGCCAGAGGGTGATGAGGGTCGCCGTAAAGATATACGCCCCGACGGCCAGCATCGGCCGCAGGTTTCGGACCGCCGGTTTGGGTGGTGTCTTCGGCCCCGCCATGGCCTTCACGCCCGCTGGGCGACGACCTCCCCAAGGAGGCCGGTGGGGCGGAAGATAAGGATAATTATTAAAATGGCAAAGGCGAAAATGTCCTTATATTCCGAGCCAAACGCCCCGCCGGTAAACTGCGAAAGGTAGGCCCCGGCAAAGGCCTCGAGGATCCCCAGGACCAGTCCGCCCAGCATGGCCCCGGTGATATTGCCGATGCCCCCCAGGACGGCGGCCGTAAAGGCCTTGATCCCGGGGATAAACCCGACGTAAGGGTCGATCCGCCCCACCCGGATGCCGAAGAGGACCCCGGTGGCCCCACCCAGGGCCCCGCCGATCAGGAAAGTCAGCATGATTATCCGGTCGACGTTGACCCCCATCAGGGCGGCCGTGGGCCGGTCCTGGGCCACCGCCCGGATGGCCCGGCCCAGGCGGGTGGCGTTCACCAGGTAATTGAGGCCGGTAAGCATCCCCAGCGAAACGACGATTATTAAAATGATCTTGGTCTGCATCTGGACGGTTACCGGCTCCCCGAAGAGGGTCAGGGAGGCCAGCGTCAGCTGTTCGTTCAGGGCCGGGAAAGAGGGGTAGTTCCGGAAGAAGGCGTTGTTTATGAGCCCTTCCAGGGCCCGGACGGCGTCCTGGAGGAAGAAAGAGACACCGATGGCCGAGATAAGGGGAACCAGCCGGGGGGCGCCCCGCAGGGGCCGGTAGGCGACCCGCTCGATGCCCACGGCCAGGAGGCCGCTGGCGGCGGCCGCCGCCAGCGTGGTAAGCAGGATGACCAGGAGGAGCCCCTGCATCGGGTGGTCGGGAGGCAGGTTAAGCAGCAGCATAATTTCGACCCCGACGAAGGCCCCCACCATAAAGATCTCGCCATGGGCGAAATTTATAAACTGCAGCACCCCGTAGACCATGGTATAGCCCAGGGCGATCATCGCGTAAAGAAAGCCGATGGTCAGGCCGTCGACGGCCACCTGGGGGAGGGTCCGAACGACAAACTC
>Ga0197143_1000948_pt1 | contig 26598 bp, 32 predicted proteins | sample GBS70_MetaG_FD_148603 | JGI IMG/M metagenome (GOLD analysis project Ga0197143, IMG submission 148603) | Sediment microbial communities from Great Boiling Springs, Gerlach, Nevada, United States - GBS 70_MetaG | ecosystem: Environmental > Aquatic > Thermal springs > Hot (42-90C) > Sediment... | reverse complement strand
GATAAGCCTTGGCTTTGAGGAAGAAGAGATCCTCCCGTTGATCGAAAAGCTCACGGAAGAGGGAAAAATAAGGTCTCGCCTTTTCCATCATCGCCTTTACTATGAGGCCTTGACGAAGTGATAAAGTAATCTATCCCCTTCAAGCTTTATCACTTCAGGGACCATCTCCATACCGACCTTAAGCTCTTCTTCAGGAATATCCTTGGAGATCCAACCGAAAACCTTATATTGCCCAAAATCCAAAAGCCCCAAGGTGTAAGGCAAGACCTTCTCAAACCCCACTGGGGCATAAGTCAAGCGCGTAAAGCTTAAAAGCTTGCCCTTACCCTCTACTTCAAACCACTCCATCTCGCTCGATAAGCATTCGCAGCAGTCCGCCCGAGGGGGGAAATAAAGCTTACCGCACTTCTTACAACGGGTTCCCGCCAATTTGCCCTTTTCCAAGTAATCGATAAAATCGTTCACTTTGCTTATAGCAGTAAAACTCACAACCCCAAACTTCTCAAAACGGGTATCCTGTTCCTTTTTTTCCTTCATGGCCTTACCTCCCCATTATGATCACATTTCCATAAAGGCCAACGCCCCCTATGTTATGGACCAAACCGATTTCGGGGTCCTTTACCTGCATAGGACCAGCCTCACCTCTCAATTGAAGCACGATCGTTCGGACCTGAGAGCCACCCGTTGCCCCTATCGGATGCCCTTTGGAAAGAAGCCCTCCATCTACGTTAACCGGGATTGACCCCTCCTTATAGGTCTCTTTAGCCCTTATAAGTTCTTTCCCCTCCCCTGGTTTAGCAAAACCCAAATTCTCATAGGCCATGATCTCCGCTATGGTGAAACAATCGTGAACCTCAGCCACATCCACATCCTTCGGGGTTATACCCGCCATCCTATAGGCCTTTTCCGCAGCAATCCGGGCAACTCTTAAGCCTTGCGTAAGATCGGGTCTTCCGGTCATTGTCACCGCCTCAGCAGCGGAACCGACTCCCAATATCCACACGGGCTTTTCACAAACTGCCTTAGCCACTTCTTCCGAAGCCAAGATTATACAGGAGGAACCATCCGCATTAGCACAGCAGTCTCCCACCCTCAAAGGAGAAGCCACGGGTTCGGCGAATTTACTCTCGGGGTTAATAAAATCTTCCATGGTCACCGCTTTCCGGAAAACGGCCTTATCGTTTATTTGTCCGTAAATAGAAGACTTTATCCTAACATGGGCTAAGTCCTCGGAGGTCAACCCCCACTTGTCCATATAGGCCCGAGCATAAAGGGCATAATAGGCGGGCATCATGGTCCCAAAAGGTGACTCCCATTGGATATCGGCTCCTCTTCCCATCCTCTCTTGAACTTCCATGGAACTCAATTCGGACATCTTCTGAACGCCAAGAACACATACCGTCCTATAAAGCCCGGATTTTATCATCGAATAAGCCATAATCACCCCAGTTGTTGACGAAGAACATACGGTCTCCACATAACAGGTGGGTTGCGGGATAAGCCCCAAGTATTCGGCTATAACCCCAGCCGGTGACCTCTGACGATCGTATTCTGGCGCCGAACAGATGAGAGAGGCTTCTATGTCCTTTGGGCTTATTTTGGCATCCTCTATCGCCTCGCGAAAAGCCTCAAAGGCAAGTTCCCTCAAAGATCCCGGATAAGCCCTCACAAAAGCGCTTTGCCCTACCCCTATGATTGCAACCCTTCCTCCCATATTTACCCTCCTTATCTGAATGACTCTTGCTTTTTTATAATAAAACCCCGCCGGAGGTCAACTTAATTTAAGAAGCTCTGCCATACAGAAAACTCATCTCCTTAAGCACTTCCATAAGGTCAGGCCTTAAGTCCGAAGGTTTAAGGCGCCAACGCCAATTGCCCCTCGAGCTCGATGGCATGTTAAGCCTTGCCGAGGAAGGAAGTCCTAAAACATCTTGCATGGGCACTATCACCGCTTGGGCCACTGAGGCCATGAGAAGCCTTATCATTTCCCAAGGCAAATCCTTAGGATCGGGCCTCTTCCCGAGGTATTTAAAAACCCTCTCTTTACCTTCAGGACTTAATTCCTCTTGGAACCATCCGAGAAGCGTATTGTTATCATGGGTGCCCGTATAGGCAAAACAATTGGGGGTAAAGTTATGAGGAAGATAGGGACTTTTAGGAAAATCATCGCCAAAGGCAAATTGTAAGACCTTCATACCCGGGAAACCGAACTCCGTCATGAGCTCCCTAACATCAGGTGTGATGATCCCAAGGTCCTCGGCCACAAAGGGCAAAACGTAAAATCTCTTTTTTAAGGCCTCAAAAAAGTCCCGCCCAGGCCCCTTTCGCCATTCTCCATTTTTTGCATCTTCCGAGTCAAACGGAATGGCCCAGTATCCGGCAAAACCCCGGAAGTGATCAAGTCTCAGAAGATGAAAGTTCCGGAGGTTATGCCGAATCCTCTCTATCCACCATCTATAACCTTCCTCCTTTAACACGTCCCATCGATAAAGGGGGTTACCCCACCTTTGGCCTTCCGAACTGAAATAATCGGGAGGAACACCCGCCACAAAAAGGGGCATTCCTTCCTGGTCAAGTTCAAAAAGGTGACGATTGGCCCATACGTCACAGCTGTCATGGGTCACATAAATCGGTATATCCCCTATTATGAGGACCCCCTTTTCTTCCGCATATTTCTTAAGGTTTTCCCATTGACGGAAGAATAGAAATTGAATAAAGGCCTCTTTAAAAAAGGAATCCTCAAACTCCTCCTTTACTCGATCGACAAGCCTGGGAGTGAAATCCTTAAACTCCTTTGGCCACATATACCAGGGCTTTCCTCCTAAGTAGTCTTTAAGGACCTTAAAAGCACACCAAATCTCAAGCCAATTTTGGTTTTCCTCAAGAAAGAGTTGCCATCTTGGAACCTTACCACCTTTAAAAGAGACCCAGGCCTTTTCCAAAAGTTCCTTTTTGAAATCCAGACTACTCTCATAATCGCAAAAACCCTCTTTGAAAGAAGGCACCTTTTGAAGGTCCTTTTTTTCAAGAAGTCCCTCTTCAACAAGATTTTCCACGGAAATGAAAAGGGGATTACCCGCAAAGGCCGAAGGACTCGAATAAGGGGAGTTATCGAGAAAAGGATCAGTCGGACCTAAGGGAAGTACTTGCCAAAAGCGTTGGCCTGATTCTTTTAAAAAATCAACAAACTTATAAGCCCATATCCCAAAATCCCCAACCCCATATGGAGAAGGAAGACTACTTATAGGAAGTAAAATGCCCGAACCTCTCAATTTACACCTCTATAGAAAGCCTTTTGGCCACACGCAAAAGCGCCTCCGATGAGATATCCTTCTGGTTTCTTAAGAACATAAACAAATAGGCCTGGGCCTTCCCTAAAGGAAGTTTCAAAAGATCCGAAAGTTCTATTAACCTTTCAAGCTTTTCAAAATCCGTAAACTCACCCTTTAAGAGACCCTCCAGATGATCATCCAAAACCTTTAAAGTCTCAGTCCTAAAATTGGAAAGGTCCAATTTTAAACCAAGTTCCTCTGCTTCTCGAAGAACCTCCCTTAAAAGGGGGACTGAAAGCTTATCCAAAGCCCTTTTTGTTCTTATCCAAAAAATACACTCTGCAAGCTTCAAAAGGGCATAAGGAGGGTTGAAATTATTAATTCTCATAAACCCCATAAGGGGAAGAAGCCTCTCGTAATACCCTTCGAGAACCTCCCCTATCTCTTGAAAGGTTTCCTCCAATAAGAACTCCAAAGCTTCCTCTTGAAATTCGGAAAGTAAAGACGATAACGTAAAAACTTCCTCAAAAGTTTCTTTAATCAAAAGCGCACTTCCCGAAAGATCCCCTCTGTGAAAAGTCTCTTTTATCCTTTCCTTTTCGTTGAGCTTTCCTATTCCACAAACCAAATTATGATCACCAAAACTTAAAAGTGAAAAAGAAAAACTCTCCTTTTCGGAAGTTCTTTCATCTTCCACTTCTATTTGACCAAGCTTAAGGATAGCCTTGCCCCATCGGAATTCCTTTTCCTTTTTGTCTTTCATCTTTAAGGCCCCAAAATCCCTGTCGTCTTTCCTCATAAAGGACCTAAAGATGAGATGAAAGGCTCCCCTCTTTAAATCCACTTTGTGAGGCAAAACCTCTTTAAGGTAAAGCCTTTCCCCATCCCCCTTTTCAGGGAGGTTACTCTTTACCTCTCGAAGCCTCTCCAAAAACTCTCCTTCCAGATCAAGCCCCAAAAACCTTCTCCCTAGATCAATAGCCCTTGAGGCGTGCTTTAAAACGAGAAGCGTCTCGATCCCTGAAGGATCATCAAAAAACCAAGCACAACTGGTGAACATCAAAAGGCTTTCCCTCTCTATCTCAAGAAGGGCCAATGCCTTTTGGGGGGTACCGGATCTCAAGTGTTCTTTTAAAAATTGATCTTTGTTATTGGAATCGAGGATCACCTGTATATAATCCTCTTTAGCCTTCTGGAAATCGAAGAAAACTTGAGTGGCCTCACTTTTTAGGCTCACTCTTAAGGTCTCCCTTAACCAATCCAGGGCCTCCCTTAAGGGTTTTCTCCACTTTTGGTTCCATTGTGGGTTCAGATTGCAGGAACAGCCACAATCATCCATCCACCTTTCAAGTCCGTGGGAACAGCTCCAAGAGCTTTTTTCTTGAATTTGGACTTCGTCAGTTGGTGGATTTTTTTCCAAAAACTCCCCAAAAACGGTGAGTTTAATGTCCCTTTGGTCCTTTAACTTGGAAAATACATAAGCCAAAGCCATCTCACCAAAGGCCTTGTGATGTCCGAAGGTCTCTCCATCGGTGACAATTGCCAAAAGAGGACTTCCCCCTTGAGGCATAGTTGATTTTATTTGTGATAACAACCATTCCCCATCTTTGAGAAGGTCTCCGAAGGAAACACCCATGGAGAGGGGATGATGGAAGAAAAAGACGTTAATTTCCTTTCCAGAGGCTAACTTCACTTTATAGGGCCTAAAGGGATCAATCCTTCCACCTTCCACATCTTGCCAATATTCTCCTAAACGTTTGGTCCTTTTAGCCTGAAAGGGCGAAAGGATCACAAAGGAGATCCTGTGTTTCGCCAACACCTCAAGTGTCTCCGTATCCACCGCACACTCCGGAAGCCACATTCCTTCGGGATCTCTTTTAAAATGAAACCTAAACTCCTCAATACCCCATTTAACATTCAGATCCTTGTCCTCCTCATGGGCCAAAGGAAGGATCAAGTGAGAATAAGGATGGCTTATGGCCGAACCATGACCCGAAAAGCGTTTTCTCGATTCCATATCCCCTTGGATTATAGCTTGATAAACCGAAGGGGCATTTCTTCGTAACCACCTAAAAAGGGTAGGGCCTATGTCAAAGCTCATAAAAGAATAATTGTTAACCAATGTTCTCAAAAGTCCCGCTGGTCCATAAACCCTCGCCCAGAAATTGGGGGCGTAACATTCATGGGTGATTCTCTGGTTCCAATCGTGAAATGGAGAAGCGGAGGCTTCTTTTTCCACAAAGTCAATATAAGGATTTTCCCTGGGTGGCTGATAGAAATGACCGTGAATCACTAAAAAACCGTTCTTCATCCTTCCTTTTCTCCTTTGATCGGCGATATCTCGTAATGATCAAAAGGAACCTCAGGATCAGGGTAAAAGAAAATATTTAGGTCTAATTTCCCAAGCTCCTCGGTCCTTTCTTTTTTGAGATACTCAATAATCTCAGGATTCGCCTTTAATTTTACTTGACCTTTCCCTTGAAAAGCAAATTTTCTCAACTCCCTTAAGAGCTCCTCGCCCAAAAGCGTGATATTTCTAATCCGGCCTTTTCCCTGACAATAAGGGCAGACCTCGGTAGCTATTTCTAGTAAAGAAGGCCTCATCCTCTGACGCGACAATTCCAGTAGACCAAACTTGGAAATGGAACCCAAATCCACTTTCGCTTTATCGGATTTAAAGCCCTCTCGTAAAGTCTTTTCGACCTCCTTTTTATGAGCAGGATTATTCATATCTACGAAGTCGATAACTATAAGCCCACTCAACCCCCTTAGCCTTAATTGTCTGGGAATTTCAGAGGCAGCTTCCAGATTGGTCAAAAAGGCCAGACTTTCTGGATCCCAAGGCCCTTTGCCTTTACTGGTATTAACATCAATTGCCACAAGGGCTTCACTTAGGTCAAAGTAAAGACTTCCCCCTGAAGGAAGGATGAACTCCCTCTGGTAAAGCTTCTTTACCTGTTCCTCCACGTGAAAGCGCTCAAGAAGGGGTAAGGGGTCCTTATAAAGCCTCAGTCTTGAACGGTATCGGGGCATAAATTCCTGAAAAAAAGAAAGGAGTGTTTGATAAATGACCTCATCATCCACTAAAACTTCCTTTACCTCCCAGGTGAAGTAATCCCTCATAACCTTCAAGACCATAGGCGGTTCATCGTAAAGAAGAGAGGGTATCGGGGCTTCAGAGGCCTTTTCCCGTATGGCCTCCCATAACCGAAAAAGGTAATCCAAATCCTTCAGAAGGTCCCTTTTTGACCTTCCAACTGCAGCTGTTCTTACTATGAGGCCCATTCCTTTGGGTAATTCCAATTGGGAAAGAAACTCTTTAAGAGCGCGTCTCCTTTGGGTTTCTTCGATCTTAAGAGAAACCCCCTTTACCGGTTTATTGGGCATAAGAACTAAATATCTCCCTGCTAGTGCCAAATAGGTGGTCAAATAAGCCCCCTTTTCGCCCTTTGGGTCCTTGGTAACCTGAACTATCAGGGGTTGTCCTTTTCGAAGGAGATCCTCAATCCTTTTACGCCCTGTTCTTGGTTTGGTGATGAAGTATAGGGGGGCTACTTCATCAAGGGGGAGAAAACCGTTTCTCCCCTCCTCGAATTCCACGAAGGCCGCCTGAAGGGTTGGGTCGATATTTATGATCCTTCCCTTGTATATGTTCCCTACTAAGCTACGGGAAAAAGGGGTATCCAAGAAAAATTCCTCAAGTCTTTCCTCCTTAAGGATCGCAATTCGAACCTCTTTAGGGGAACTCTCAATCAGGATCTTTTTCGCCATAAGGTAATGCAATTTTACACTTTTGTTGACACCTAAAGAAGGCGTTGATAAGGTGTTATTAAAAACGAGGCCACGATCAAATGTACGAATATTTCCTTAAGGGTGGGGTTATAATGTACCCCATCCTCATATGTTCCATCGTGAGTTTGGCCATATTTTTAGAACGCCTATGGGTCTTAAGAAGAAGCAAGGTTATCCCTGAGGAGCTCCTATTTGAGGTATTTGACCTTCTGAATAAAGGGAAAGTCCAAGAGGCCCAAAGAATATGCCGGGCTTCCGAAAGCAGTTTGGCTCAGATCCTTTACGCGGGGTTATCCAATTTAGGAAAGGGCCGTACTACGGTAAGGGAAAAGATGGAAGAGGTGGGAAGAAGGGAAATTTCCTTCCTTGAAAGGTATCTGAATGTGATAGGCACAATTGCAAGTATCGCCACCTTGCTCGGACTTTTAGGAACTGTTACCGGCATGATCAAGACCTTTAATGTGCTTGCAGTAAAGGGCTTAGCTGAACCCGCAGATGTGGCAGGGGGAATATCAGAAGCCCTTATCACTACCGCTGCAGGTCTTATTGTGGCCATTCCTTCGCTTGTCATGTACCACTATTTGCGGTCAAAAGTAAGAGCTCTGGCCCTTGAACTTGAAGAGGTGGCTTTGAAACTGCTCGAATTTTTAGGTAAAGATTAGATATGCGCTTTTTGAAGGATCCAAGGGATGATGGCATAAGGCTCGATCTTACCCCGATGGTAGATGTGATGCTCCAATTGATAATTTTCTTTGTACTTACTTCTTCCTTCATTAGGCCAGCTCTCAAAGTGGATTTGCCCAAGGGGGTTCTGGAAGTAAGTCCAAAAGAAAAGAAGGAGCTCATAGTTACTATAACCGAAGAAAACCGGTTATACTTCGAAAAAAGAGAAATGAACATAAGGGAATTGGAGACCTTATTCTTTCAAGAAGCCCAAAAGGCACCGGAGACACTTTTAGTGATAAATGCCGATCGAAGGGCTTTTCACGGTACTGTGGTTGAGGTGATGGAAGTAGCCAAAAGATCGGGACTCAAGAACTTCGCTATTTTAACGGAACCTAAAAGATGAGGTTTTTAAGATATATGCTTCTATTCTTCGGACTTTTTGTTTGGTTTTACGCTATCTTTTCGCCCAAGGGATTGCCCGAACTTTTAAAGCTTTTGATTGTAAAAAAGGCGCTTGAAGAGGAAACTATGGAATTAAAAGAACAAAATAAGCTCCTTCAAGAAGAACTCCATAAGATAAGAACTGATCCGCTTTACCTCGAACACTTAGCAAGATCCCAACTTGGTATGATCCGCGATGGTGAGATTCTAATCATCCTTCCTCCTAACCTTCCGTGAAAGCCCTTTTCTTGACACTTATAGGGGGAAGACTCTATCATAAGTTAACTTCTTTATTAAACAAAAAGATGCCCATAGAACGAACAGCAGGAAGAGGAAAAGACCAGCTCAGGACCGTTAAGATCTTGCGGGGGGTCTTGAAGTTTGCCGAAGGCTCGGCCTTAATAACCCTCGGGGAGACGAAGGTCTTGTGCGCGGCAACTGTTGAGGAAAACGTCCCACCGTTTCTTAAGGGAAGCGGAAGGGGTTGGATCAGGGCCGAATATGCCATGCTTCCAAGAGCCACTCAAGAAAGATCCCCTCGGGAGAGATCCTTTGCGGGAAGGGCTCAAGAGATACAACGTTTTATAGGGAGAGCCTTAAGGGCGGCAGTCGATCTTGAAGCCCTTGGCGAAAGGACGATCTTGATGGATTGTGATGTAATTCAAGCTGATGGAGGAACCCGTACTGCGGCAATAACCGGAGGATTTATAGCGCTTTATGATGCTTTAAGAAAATTGAAAGAACAAGGTCTCATCGAAAGGTTTCCCATAAGGAATTTTGTGGCTGCTATAAGTGTGGGAATAGTTGAAGATGAGTATCTTCTTGACCTGGAATACAATGAAGACTCACGGGCTCGGGTTGATTTGAATTTGGTCATGACAGGTGAAGGGAAACTTGTTGAAATTCAGGGAGCAGGAGAAGAAGGGCCTTTTACCTTTGAGGAACTTTTCCGTTTAATAGAACTTGGAAGAAAGGGGATAAAGGAACTTATTGACATTCAAAAAAGGGTGATCTATGAGGGAACTACTTCTTGCAACCAACAATCTGGGCAAAGCTCGAGAAATTGCTCAGGCTTTAAGCGATCTTAATTTGAAAATTTTAAACCTCAGGGACTTAGAAGAGAAGATTAAGGTCGAAGAGGACGGAAATACCTATTTGGAAAATGCGAAAAAAAAGGCCAGGGAAGTGGGTTTGAGAACCAATAAACTTACACTTGCTGATGATTCTGGCCTTGAAGTTGAAGCCTTAGGGGGGCTTCCGGGGGTTGAGTCAGCCAATTTTGCTCGAAAGGGAGCAAGTGATAAGGAGAATAACGAAAAGCTTTTGAAGCTCCTTGAAGGCATTCCTTTCGAAAAAAGAAAGGCCCGCTTCAGGTGCGTAATGGTCCTTTATGATCCTTTCGAACACATGGAAGAATGGGTAGAGGGAAGCGTTGAGGGTTTTATTTTGGATCATCCGAGGGGAGAATGGGGTTTTGGATACGATCCCCTGTTTTTCATCCCTGAACTTGGAAAGACCCTTGCGGAACTACCCCTGGAGGTTAAAAACTCCATAAGTCACCGTGGAAGGGCCTTAATGGCCATTAAGGAAGTGTTGAAGAAGCGTTATAGGGTATGAAGATCCCTTGTGAAAGGTCGGTCTTCTTGTTAAATTCCTTCCGAGAAACGGGGCGTGGCGCAGCCTGGCAGCGCACCTGCCTTGGGAGCAGGGGGTCAGCGGTTCAAATCCGCTCGCCCCGACCATAAGGTTTTGGAGGAAGATCGTTATGAGGCGGAAAACAGTTCTTATTTTGGGACTTTTGTTTTCGGTTTGGTCTTGTGTTCCGGTTGTTTCAAAAACGCTTCTCAAGGAAGCCCAAATAATACCTTTCCGGGAACTTTCCTCAGAACCTGAAAGATTCAGGGGAAAAACCGTGATACTTGGTGGGATAATCCTTGACCTTAAGGTGGAAAAGGAAAAGACGGTTCTTGAGGTCTTACAGGTCCCTGCTTCTGCGTATGACAGGCCCAAGGACATAGAAAAATCCGAAGGTAGGTTTATAGTGGAGTATCCCTCTTTCCTCGATCCCGAAATTTATAATAAGGGAAAGGCCATAACGGTAGGTGGAGTTGTAAAGGGAAAAGAGATAGGGAAGATCGGGGAGAGGGAATTGGTTTATCCTCTGATCGAGGGGAAGGAAATTTATTTATGGCCGCCGGAAGAAAAGGAAATGAGGTGTGAGATCCTGGGTTGGCCAAGTGTACTTATGCCCTTTCCAATATACTGGTGCCCTTAAAGAGTAGCGGGTAAACATAAGCGGTGAAAATCATTGGCATTTCTGAATAATTCGGGCGGCAAGATCCATACTATACTTCACGTGATAAGAAAGATCAGAGACGTTATCTTCATAGTCGCACTCATTTCGCCATTTTCGTAACTTGTTTAGATGCGAAGCTAATTCACCATATCCCTTTCGTGAAAGATGCTTCCTAAGCAATCTATGATCTTCCGATCCTTTTGTAGGTCTAAATTCCAATTTCATCACAGCATAATTTCTCGCCCAACAAAAAGCTGCATAATATGCTCGACTAACAGCAGTACGATAGGCCGCTTCAGAAGAGGTTAAAGATCCTTTTAGACCAACTAACTCTTTTGCCAGCTCCAGATATTCCCGCCAATCAAACGACACTCTCCTCCCCCGGTCTTCGAAAATCGGTACTAAGTTGAAGCCATCCTTCTTTCCCCCCTAAGTCGTCTAGAAATTCCGCCTCTGCTTCCTCCAATCGATCAATGAAAGAATCGTCATATTCGTTAAGCCTAATATACAAAACAAGATAGCAGTCTTTTATTTCAGGATCCGCATAAAGATCCATAACAAGTTGTGCTTCTGGAAAATGCTTTTTAACAGCAGCAATTGCTCGAGGAATTAGATCAATAATATCAGGGAACTGAAGGAGGTATTCGCGAATTTTATCAAGGTTTTTTAGGGATACTTCTTGGAGTAAAAATTTTAAAAGTGACTCAATTTCTATCACCAGGGATGTAGATTTGCTTGTAAATTGCCTTTCTATATCCCATAATGGAAATCGCGAACCATATTTAAAATCAATAATTTCCGAAATTAAATTTTGATTTCCTTCAATTTTAATTTGCTGTAACTGCGTCATAGAGGTTGTTGGAATAGCATTTAGCATAGTAGAAAAGACTAACATCTCAGCTTACCTCTTCAAACATAACTCGAAGTTGATCGGTAATACAACCTTCAAAAACCTCTTCAATCCGATTATGGGCCTCTTCTACCCACATTAATCCACGGGGTACTTCAATTGCATGAGGCCGAATCAGGAAATAATCGATGTCAAGTATCACCGCTAATTTTTCCCTACTATCAACTGCTCGAGCTATTTGTACTCGACAAAGATCTCGATCGTCAGCATAAGGAAATTCGGCTATTGTTAAAAATGAAACCATTCTCTCGGGTAATCGCTTACCGACAAATGGATAAAAGTTAAAATACTCCTCCAATTTTACAATTTGAGATGGAAATTCTATCCAGTTGATATAACGCAAACCAATTCGTTCTAATCCCTTAATTTCTACCACTTCTTGCAAGACTTTCCAAGCTAACTCAATACGTTTTTTAAAGTTTTCCCAAGTAGGATAAGGTTTTAAAGCGTTAACTACTAACAAACGAGGGCCAAGCTGTAGAAGTAATTTTCTATCTGGAGCAAACATCAAGACACGCTCCGATGAGCGAATTACGTGCTGAATGCCTTGAGGAATTTGAGCTGATTCAAATTCTTGAATTATGCGTTGTTCCCGGTGTGGAAAATCATTTTTTACTTTTTCGTAAAATAAACCGGGAATGGTAAGATCCCAATGAGTATCCGAACTCAATCGAAATTCACAAATAGCTTCCATAATGGGGGGATATTTATATTTTCTTCCCATAATTTAGTTGCCTCCTTTTTATAATACCTTCCTATTTTAAAAATTCAAATCCTTTTGGGCAGCGTTCTAACCCCATATCACTTTAAGCCTTTCGCTAAAAGCCAAGTATAAAAAGGCTCCTGAGGAAAGAAATGGGCCAAAAGGGATGGGACTCTTTAAGGGGGCTTTACTTTTTAAAACAAAAGGCAGGCTAAAAAGAAGCCCCAAAAGGGAACCCGTAAAAAGGGAAAACATGGCTCCTTTTACACCAAGAAAGCTCCCGATCATTCCTAAAAGCTTTATGTCCCCTCCACCCATTCCCTCTCGCTTGGTAAAACGCTCATAAAGAAAACCAAGCAGAAACAAAATCCCTCCACCAAAAAGGGCACCCAAAAGTGAAGACTTCAAAGGAATGGTTAACCCCAAAAGGGAAAAAAGAACCCCACCCATTATCCCCCCAAGGGAGATCTCATCGGGGATTATCTGATGTTCAAAATCGATAAAGGAACTCACCAAAAGCCCTGAAAGGAACAAAAAATAAGGCAAAGCCTTCAAAAGAGAGGGAAATTTCAAAAGGCAAAATACCCCCAAAAGTCCCCCCATAAGTTCGACCAGTGGATATCTTAAGGGAATTTTCCCTTTACAATTTCGACATCTTCCCTTAAGGATCAAAAAACTCAAAAGGGGGATATTATCGTAAGGCTTTATTGGAGACTTACAGAAAGGGCAAAAGGAGAAGGGTTTGATTATGGATATACCTTTAGGAAGACGATAGATACACACATTTAAAAAACTCCCCCAAACGATCCCGAACAAAAAGGCCAAAACTACGCCCAACTTTGACACCTCCGCTTTCGGATGGGATAATTTTGAAGTCATGAAACGGATTTTTGAAGAGGGAGAAACGATCATCTTACTGGATCCCGAAAAGGGGAAGGAATTCGCTTATAAACTCAAAGCCCATGGAAGCGTTAACCTTCATAAGGGGAAGATCTCCTTCGACGAAATCCTCGGAAAAGAAGACGGAACTTCCGTAAAGACCTCCAAAGACATCCTCTTTTTCGCCTTTAAACCAACCATAAGGCAATTTCTTATGCACATGCCTCGCGATACCCAGATCATTTATCCAAAGGATATAGCCTTTATACTCCTTTATGGTGACATATTCCCAGGGGCTAAGGTCCTTGAAGCAGGAATAGGTTCTGGGGCCTTAACGATAGCCTTGCTTCGTCAAGTGGGCGAGAAGGGAAAGGTAATTTCCTATGAGATAAGGGAGGAGTTCGTAAAAAGGGCCCTTGAGAACATAAGGCAATTTCTGGGAGAGGTAAAAAATCACGAAATAAAACTCAAAAACGTTTACGAAGGAATAGAGGAGGAAGACCTTGACCGTTTAATTTTGGATGTACCCGAACCTTGGCGAGCAGTAAAACACGCTGAAAAGGCTTTAAGAAAGGGAGGTATCTTTATAAGTTATCTTCCAACCATAATCCAGGTGAAAACCCTGGTGGACACCTTAAGAGAAAGCAAAAGCTTTACCTCCATCGAGATCCTCGAGGTACTTGTCCGTAATTGGCAGATAGAAGGCCTAAGTGTCAGGCCTTATCATCGGATGGTAGGTCATACGGGGTTTATCATACTGGCAAGAAGATCAGAACTCGAAAATGTAATAGAAGCCCCATCTCCGGGGTAAGAGGTCCTCAAGCGAACCTTGTCCAAATCCCTCAAGTAATAACTTCAAAAAACTCACCTTCCTCTTAGGGTAAACAAGCTCTGGCTCCCCTTTTATTCCCCCGAGTTCCTTGGCAACCCTTAAGGCATCCTGGAAATTACCAAGCTCATCAACGAGGTTCAACCGCAAAGCTTCTTCACCTGAAAAAAGCCTTCCGTCGGCTATTTCGTATACCTTTTCGATCGGAAGGTTTCTCGATTGAGAGACGGCTTTTACGAATTGCTCATGAACCACTTTTAAAAGCCCTTGAAGAAGCTCCTTCTCTTGAGGTGTTAATCCCCTGAAGGGCGATCCAGTATCCTTATAGGATCCGCTTTTTATCACATGGGTTTTTATTCCTATTTTTCTCATCAACTCCTCTAAATCGGTAAAATACATCGCCACTCCTATGGAACCCGTTAAAGTCCCAGGGTTTGCCAAAACCTTACTAGCAGCACAGGCCACATAATAGGCACCTGAAGCAGCCACATTCCCTAAAGAAGCCACCACGGGCTTCTTTTCTCTTATCCTCAAAACCTCCTTCCAAATCTCTTGGCTTGCTCCCACCGAACCACCGGGCGAATCTATCCTCAAAAGGACGGCTTTTATAGTGGAATCTTCTTCAAAAGCCTTAAGCTCCTTCAGAATTTCTTCCGAGCTCTCTATCACTCCTTTTATCTTCAAAACACCTATTCTCTCCCTTTTTACTGAAATCACCTCCCTTCCTACCACAAAGAAGATAAAAACAAAAATAAGACACCCAAAAAGCGCTAAAAGAAAAACCCTTCTCTTCATTTCCCCCACCTGGCCTTTATAAGGTTCTCTTCAACTCTATTAAAGGAGAGGGGTAATTCTCCGAATACCCTTAAAGGATCAAGGTCTTCCCTAATAAAAACCTCCCACATAAAGGCCTCCTTTGAAGCTTCCTTTAATGAAAAATTTATCACATCTTTTGAACTTTTAAGAAGGTTAGAAACCCTCAAATAATCCTCATACTCCTTAAGCCCCTCAATTAAAAGAAGGTATCTCTGAGGTTCGCTTAAAAGTCCTTTTCCTTTGAGGAAGCGGAAAAGGTCATCTTTAAGGACAAATGCTCGTATCCTTAAAACCCTCTCCTGAGGAAGGTCCCTTTTTTCCACAATCCGATAACTCCTTATGAAATTTGGGGCCACATCCTTAAGTTGAACCTGAACCTCCTTCTTCATCCCAAGCTGAGAGGCCAAATCCATAACCGCTTGAAAGAAGGCCTCTTTAAGTAAGCTCTCCCATGGGGGAGGGCCTTTTTCTTGATAAGGGCATCTGATCTCAACCTCTATGGGTGTCTGGGCTAAGGAAAGTCTGATAAATATGAGGACGAAAAGAACTATAAGGCCAATTCCTTTTGCTTTTCCCATCTCAAACTCACCCAAACTTCAGAAAAGGGTTCTTCCTGTAAAAGGATGACCATCTCCATTTTTGCGAGTTCTAAAGCCGCAAGAAAAATGGGAATCAGCTCCTTCCTTCCCTCAACCTTTAACCTCCCCAATTTCCCCAAAAGGTGAAGAAGTTCCGCTATTTTCTTCTTGAGATCCAAAACCTTAATGGGTTTATAGGTGAAACTTTTTGCCCTTTTTTCTTTGAGAAGGACCCTTTTAGCCGATTCGACGAGAGCCCCGAACTCGACCTTAAGTTCCTCTTGGGGCTCTTCCTGTTCGTCGGGACGGGTAAAAACATCCCAATCGAGCAACGGCCTTTCCTTAAGCCATTCCCTTGCCTTTTGAAAGACGTTATACCTCAAAAGTTTCCTCTTCAGCTCTTCTTCTAATTCCTCATCTTCTTTCTCCCTTTCCTCTTTTGGCAAAAGCGCCTTCGACTTAAGGTAAAGCAGAGTGGCGGCCATTAAAAGGTATTCAGCCAAAAGTCCTAAATCGCCAAAACGCATCCTCCGCAAATATTGAAGGTACTGTTCAGAAAGGGCAGAAAGGGATATTCGAAGGATATCTATTTTCTCCTTCTTAACCAAGTAAAGGAGTAAATCCAAGGGACCTTCAAACTCAGGAAGCTTTACGTCAAATTGCTCCATCACCAATCAAGGACCATGGCCTTGCGGACTTCAACCATGGTCTCGGAAGCTATCCTCTTGGCCCTTTTACTTCCCTCCCTGAGGATCTCTTTAACGTCATTCATTCTCCTTTTCAATTTTTCTCTCCTTTCCCTTAAGGGCTCAAGATCCCGGTTGAGATTCCCTATTAAGATCCTCTTACAATCAACACAGCCTATACCCGCCCTTTTGCATTCGAAAGCTATCTCCTCCCTTTTTTCGGCATCCGTATGAAGGGCATGAAGCGCAAAAACGGGACAAAGTTCGGGTCTCCCTGGATCGGTTCTTCTTCCCCTTTGGGGATCGGTGAACATAAGGGATATCTTCTGAACCACCAGTTCTGGTGGATCCGAAAGGTAAATGGCGTTATTATAACTTTTACTCATCTTACGTCCATCTGTACCTGGCACATAAGGCGATTCGGTTAGAAGCGCTTGGGGTTCGGGGAACAGTTCTCCGTAAAGATAATTGAACCTCCTGGCTATCTCCCGACTTATCTCCAGATGGGGAAGTTGATCCTTCCCCACGGGGACGTACTTGGCCTTATAGATAAGGATATCCGCTGCTTGAAGAACTGGATAACCCAAAAATCCATAGGTCCCAAGGTCCTTATCCTTAAGCTCTTCCTGTTGGTCCTTATAGGTGGGGTTCCTCTCAAGCCATCCAAGGGGAGTGATCATGGACAGTAAAAGGTGCAATTCCGCATGCTCTTTGACCCAAGATTGGATAAATAAGGTGCTCTTTTCTGGATCAAGCCCCACCGCAAGCCAATCCATCAAGATCTCGGGGGTTGATTCCTTTATCAAGGAGGGGTCCTTATACTCGGATGTTAAGGCATGCCAATCGGCTATAAAGTAAAAGCACTCGTACTGATCCTGAAGCTTAAGCCACTCTTTAAGAGCTCCATGAAGGTGCCCGAGATGCAAATTCCCCGTAGGTCGCATCCCACTTACAACCCTCTCCATTTCTTTCACCCCTCAAAGTGATTCTCCTATAAGAAACTTTACACCGGCCTGAATTAATGGGTAAAGAACTCCTCCTATTACACCACTTATAATTAGGACCAAAAGGATTAGAAAACCATACCTTTCGAGCTTTAAAAGAAGGTAATCCTTGCGCTTGGGCAAAATCCCGTAAAGGATCTTACTGCCATCAAGAGGCGGTATAGGTAGGAGGTTAAAAAGGGCTATGCCCAAATTTATCACCACCGAAAGCCTTAACATGACCAACAGGGGATCGAAAAAGCCCAAAGGCAAATCCTTAAGGCTTCGATACAAAAGGGCACAGAAAAGGCCAAAAATCACATTGGCTACAGGGCCAGAAAGGGCCACAAGAAGCATACCCTTTTTGGGATCCCTGAAGTTAAAGGGATTAACCGGAACCGGGCGAGCCCACCCAACCGTTCTGGTAAGGAAAAGCACAAGGGTACCGATCGGATCAAGGTGTTTTATGGGATTTAGGCTCAAACGGCCGAAATATCTGGGGGTAGGATCACCCAATTTATAGGCCGAAAGGGCATGAGCGTACTCGTGAACCGTTATAGCCCCGAGGATGGGCAGTATCAGAAACAAAATCTGTTGAAGAAAGGATGACATTTGAGGGAAAATTATCAAAGCTTTCTTGAAGAGTCAAATTTAATATGACCTAAAGGAGTTAAAGATGGAGGAAAGGACGATCCCTTATATTGAAGGCGATGGCGTAGGCCCTGATATATGGAAAGCTGCAAAGCTAGTGTTTGATGAGGCCGTAAAAGTGGCTTATTCCGGAAATAAAAGTGTCAACTGGCTTAAAGTTTTAGCAGGAGAAGAGGCCTACAGGGAAACCGGTTCCTACTTGCCTGAGGAGACAATTGAAATCCTCAAAACACATAAAATCGGCATAAAGGGCCCACTTACCACCCCTATAGGGGGAGGCATAAGGAGTTTGAATGTGGCCATAAGGCAAATCCTTGACCTTTATGCCTGTATAAGGCCCGTGAAGTACATCCCAGGGGTGCCGAGTCCTTTGAAGAATCCCGAAAAGGTGGATATGGTGGTTTTTCGGGAAAATACGGAGGACGTTTATGCTGGGATAGAATGGCCTTCGGGAAGTTTTGAGGCAAAAAGGCTTATTCGATTTTTAGATGAAGAGATGAACCAAAAGATAAACCCTGAAGCAGGAATAGGCCTAAAAATCATAACCCCTCATGGGACAAAAAGGCTTATGAGAATGGCAATCAAGTGGGCCCTTGAAAGAAATAGGAAAAACATCATCATCGTCCATAAGGGTAACATCATGAAGTTCACCGAAGGCGCTTTTCGGCAATGGGCTTATGAGTTGGCCAAGGGGGAATTTGAAAAAAGGGTGATCCTGGAAGAAGAACATGAAGGAGAAAAGGAAGAGGGTAAGCTTATCATCAAAGACCGTTTGGCCGATGCCATGTTCCAACAGGTCCTTTTAAGACCGGAGGAATATGACGTGATTGTCACACCAAATCTCAACGGCGATTACCTCTCCGAGGCTCTTGCGGCTATGGTAGGAGGGGTTGGGATAGTCCCCGGGGCAAACGTGGGCGATGAGGTGGCCGTTTTTGAAGCCACCCATGGCACGGCCCCCAAATACGCAGGGAAAGATATGGTAAACCCAACCTCTTTGATCCTTTCAGGGGCTATGATGTTTGAACATATGGGTTGGAAAGAAGTCTCCGAGCTCATCGTGAAAGCCATAGAAAGGACCATCAAAGATAAGATTGTGACTTATGATTTGGCTCGTCAAATGGAAGGCGCTAAAAAAGTGGGCACCATGGATTTTGCTCACGCGGTAGTAGAAAGACTCAAATGAAGACGCTACTTCTTGTGGGAACCCTCCATAGGGTAAAAGAGGCTTCTCGGCCCCTTGAAGAGTTTCTCACCCATCATAAACCCGACCTTATAAGCGTGGAGATAAGCCCTTATGGCCTTTCCTTTCGAAAAAGGAAAAGGGAACTTATTCCGAAATTACCTTTTTTTCTTAGGCTTTTTCTGGAAATCCCCTATGAATATAAAGTGGCAAAAGAATACGCCTTAAAACGCCAAATTCCCGTCGTTCCCATTGATCTCTGTCACTTGTCAAGGAGATTTTTGCGGGACGCTTTTGGGCTTTTAAAAAACCCACGGATCGAAGAACCCTTCCTTTCTTTTGAAGGAGATGTGGGTTTTGTTAAAAAAGCCTGGAATGATAAAACCTTCGGTATGCTCATTGCAAGGAGACTGGATCCCAAAAGGGAGAGGACTTTGGCCTTCAGGATAAGAAAACTCTTGCAGCATCATCCGAAAAGGATCGCCCATATAGGGGGATGGATCCATATGCTCGATGTTTCCGGAACCCTTTATGATCTCTTGAAGGACCTTAAACCAGCACGTTTTTTGGTTTTGCCAGAAGAGAAGGGGTAAATGGCCTTTTTATTGATCTTCTTTATATCCTACGCCCTTTTAAACCTTTATGTACTTAAGGGATTCGGAACATTATTCCGGTTTTCCTTTCCTTTCAATTTCCTAGTTTTGTTCCTTTATTTTTCGCCTCTTTTTAGCCATTGGGCTTTGAAGAATGGCTTCATAAAAACGGGACAAATTCTTTATATCAGTGGTTTTACTTGGATGGCTTTTTTGTTCCTCTCAGGTTGTATTTTTGTCACATTAGATCTTTTGCGTCTTTTTTATCCCCTGGAGAAAAAGGTAGGAGCCTTTTTGGCCTTATTTTTCAGCCTTGGTGCCCTCTCTTACGGTTTTTTTGAGGCCCAAAGGCCCCAGATAAAGACCTTAACCATTAAAAGTCCCAAAATCTCAAGCCCCATAACTATCGGGGTCATCTCGGATCTTCATTGTGGTCCGGTGGTCAAGGGGGAAAGGCTCAAGCGTCTGCTTCAACCTCTTATGGAAGTTAAAACCGATATAATCCTCTCCCCAGGTGACCTTCTTGATAGCGAACTCCAGGATGACCTTCCTCCTCTTCGAGAACTTAAGGCTCCGCTTGGAAAATTCACCGTTTTGGGGAATCACGAAGGGTATATGGGGGCTGAGAAGGCTCAAAGGATCCTTGAGCAGATAGGTTTCAAAGTGTTAAGGGGTGAAAGAGTAAAGGTGGGCCAAATAACCCTTATAGGGGTTGATGATCCTCATGTGCGTGGAAACTCGGTTGATGAGAAAGCTCTTCTTAAGGAAGAGGAGGGCTTTCTTATTTTACTGAAGCACAGACCTTATGTTGCAAAGGAAGGGAAATTTGACCTTCAAATTTCAGGTCATACTCACGGAGGGCAGATTTTTCCCTTTAATTTATTCGTGAGGCTTTTTTACCCAAAAACGGAAGGGCTCAAACCTATCAAGGGAGGAGGATTACTCTATGTGACACGAGGTACGGGTACTTGGGGGCCTCCGGTGAGGTTTTTGGTTCCGCCTGAAATTACCATAATTAAACTCGAAAAATCCGCTTGAAATTTCTTCGCACCAATAGTATAAGCTTCGGGAACAGGGAGGGAATATGAGGGTACGCAAACAGATATTTAGGGCCTTGAAAAGGAAACCCATGAGTTTTTGGGAACTAATAAATTATCAAGACGCTCACATCGCGGAATTCACAAAAACGGTGAAAGAATTATTGGAAGAAGGATTTATTGAGTACAAGGATCACAAATTTTATCTCTCAAAAGAAGCTACCTTAAGGGCAAAAGAGCCTGTTTTATGCCCTGTTTGTGGAATAGGGGTAAAGTTACAGGGTTTTTTTCTGGAGGTGTTTAAACGATTTGTGGAAGAGACCAAAGACAGGCCCCTTCCCAAAAGCGATTATGATCAGGGTTTTGTCAGGCCAGAAGATACGGTTTCTCGGGTGGCCTTTATGTACGAAAGGGGCGACTTAGAGGACCAAGAAATCTTCATCTTAGGCGATGACGACCTTTTGAGTGTGGCCATAGGGCTTACCGGAATGGCGAAAAGGGTGACGGTAGTGGAGATAGATGAGAGGATCGTTAACTTCATAAGGGGTTTCTGTGAAAGGAAAGGCATAAATTGGATCGTGGTTCGTGAATACAATGCCCTGAAGGAATTGCCACCGGAAGAGAAGGGAAAGCACGACGTATTTATCACTGACCCCGTAGAAACCTTCAAGGGCTTGAAGTTATTTGTGGGAAGGTGTATCGAAGCCCTAAAGGGAAAAGGCTCCGTGGGTTACATTGGGCTAACTCATAGGGAAGCTTCTCTGAAAAAATGGTGGGAATTTGAAAGGTTTTTAATAGAGGCTGGTTTTGTGATAACGGACATCCTAAGGAACTTCTCCGTTTATCCTGAAAGGGAAAACATGTGGGAGGAGTTTTATAAAACTTACGAAGTTATGAAATGGTTACCATTAAAAATGCCCGATACGGACTGGTATAAGTCATCCTTTATAAGGTTTGAAGCGGTAACAGAGCCGAAACTCCCGGAATTTGATCCTCCTCGAAGCCCAAAGGAGCTTTATCTTGACGAGGAGGCTTGGGCCACGCCCAAAACTCCCCATACGACAGAGGAAAACTTATGAAAAGGTTTCTGGCCTTTTTGTCACTTTTACTTATTTTAGGAAGCTCCTGCTCCTTAAGGGTTCGTGAAGCCACAATAAGCCCGCCACCACCCCCTCCTCGCGTAGGACCACCCCCTTGGGCTCCCGCTCCGGGGTATAGGTATATTTATCGTTACCGTTATTATCCCTCTTTGGAAATTTACGTTGACATCGATCGAAACCTCTATTTCTACTTCCATATGGGTAAGTGGTATTGTAGTTCAACTCCGCCTCCTCATATAAAGATCAAGGGCGAATACGTGATCCTTGAAATGGGAACGGATACCCCTTATGTCTATCATAAAGAGGTAATAAAGTACTATCCCCCTAAGAAGGGAAAGAATAAACCTTAGTAAGGGCTCTTGTTGGAGATCAGACTTGTTGTAAGTGCTCTCAAACCGGAGCAATATCCTAAGAGATTACTCCCAGAAGTGGCCTTTGCCGGAAGATCAAACGTAGGAAAGTCCTCCCTTCTTAACACCCTTTGGGGAAAGAGGGGATTTGCTAAAGTAAGTTCCACGCCTGGTAAAACCCGGACCATCAATTTTTACGAGGTGGAAAACTCTTACTATTTCGCTGACCTTCCGGGTTATGGTTATGCCAAAGTTCCACTTATAATGCGAAAACACTGGGCAAAAGCAATCGAAGAGTATTTCTGCACCAGAGAAAACCTTCGGGCCGTTGTATTAATCATGGATACCACCTTAGGACCCACGGAGCTTGATGTTGTGATGATAAATTGGCTTAAGGCCATTCGGCCTGAGCTTCCCCTTATACCTGTTTTAACAAAAGCCGATAAGGCCTCACAGAAAGAGATCTCTTCCGCTTTAAATCGGTCCAAAAAACTCCCTTTTAAGATGGAACTCATTCTCTTTTCCGCTAAAACGGGGCAGGGAAAGGATAAGCTGTGGAAGGTTTTATTACAACTTCTTCAAGGAAAAACGTCCCTTTGAAAAGATCAGGTAATTTCCGTTTCGGAAGCTTCCCACGTTAAAATAAAACCGTCCCTTATCTTCCACCAAATCAGGCATATGGCTATGAGCCATAATCACCACATCAAAACCCTCTTTTAGTCTTTTAAGGGCATAGGCCCTCAAACGATTTTGAAGGTCCTCTTGAGGCCCTTTCCTTTTTGACCGAGAAGCCCAAAAGAAACCTATGGGAATGACCACTCGAGGACCAAGGAACCTGAGAAGGGAATAAGTTAAGGTGTTTTTTAGAAAAAGAGAGGGTAAGAAGTGAGGAAATCCGGAGTTTTTGTCGCCATGGGCCAAAAGGACCCTTAATCCCTCAAGTTCCAGAACATTTTCCCAGCGGTAATTTTCCACTTTTACCCCGAAAAGCTCCCCTTTTAGCCCGAAATCATGATTGCCCTCAAGGTAGATGATGCGCGTTCCGTTTTTATAAAGACTTAAAAAGACCTCTCTCAAGTCGCCGTAAAGGAACTCGAGTTTTCTCTGATCCTGGAAACCGAACCAAAAATCGAAAAAATCCCCCAAAATAACAAGTCCCGCGGGAGGATTCTCCACAAGCCTTTTGAAATTATCCCACGTACCGTCTCTCCCAAAAGGGTTAAGGTGGGCATCCCCAAGGAAAAGCCACGTCACGATATCTTAAAACCCCGCCTCTTTAGATAATCGGAAAGGGCTTCCTGCCAAGGTCGTATTTTTATTCCCAATTCTTTCTCCAATTTTTCCTTGGAGAGCACTGAAAAAATTGGCCTTCTCGCAGGACGGGTCAGGTCAGCCGAAAGGATGGGAACAACTTCTATTTCGTTCTTCCCTATTTGTTTCAGTATCTCCTTAGCAAATTCATACCATGAACACTGTCCGCTATTGGAGACATGATAAATCCCCCAGGTATCCCTTTTCAGCAACTCCACTATTACTTGGGCCAAATCAATGGTATAAGTGGGGGAACCTATTAAGTCCTCCACCACCTCCATTCTCCCTTTACCCTGGTCGGCAAGGCTAAGGATAGTGTCAACGAAGTTCCGCCCATGGGGACCGAATAGCCATTGGGTCCTCAAGATCAAATAGTCATCGGAATGCTCCTGCACATACCGTTCTCCCAAAAGCTTGCTCTCCCCATAGACGTTTAGGGGATTGGGTTGATCTTCCTCTTTATAAGGAGTCTCCTTCTTCCCATCGAATATATAGTCACTGCTTATATAAACAACCTTAGCTTTAACTAAACTTGAAGCCTTGGCCACGTTTTTTGCCCCTTCAGCATTTACCGAAAAGGCAAGCTGTGTTCGCCTTTCACAAGCATCAACATCGCTGTACCCCGCCGCGTTAATCACAATCTGAGGCATCAAGTCCTTAAAGAGCCGCTTCACCGTCCCATAAACGGTAACGTCAAGCTCTTCCCGATCAAGGGGAATGACCTCATAGGACTCAGAAAGGACCTCCACCAAAGCTCCCCCCACAAGTCCCTTAGCCCCTATGATGGCAACTTTTCCTCTTTTCTCCATTTCTCCCCGCCCCCTTAATTTAGGAAATTATACTTACCTTAAAAGCTCCGGATAGCGCAACCTTAAAAGTTCAAATGCCGCAAGGACAAGGGCATGATCAATCTTGCCCGAGGCCATATCCTTTAATACCTGATAAAGGGGCATTTTTACAAGCTCTATCTTCTCACTCTCTTCGGGAAATGGATCATCCACCTTCTCCAATTCCGTGGCCAAGAACACGTAAAAGCGATTGTTGAAAAGCGCCGGCTGGGGCCTCAAAACCCCAAGAAGCTCCATTTTATTGGCCTTAAAACCGGTCTCCTCTTGTAATTCCCTAAGTGCTGCTCCAAAGGGATCATCCTCATCTATTATCCCACCGGGTATCTCCAAGCTCATCTCCTCGCTTCCGTGACGGAACTGTCTCACCAAAATCACCTCCTCGTTCAAAAGGGGTATTATCCCCACCCAATCTCGGGTCTCGATCTGGTAAAATTCCTGAGGTTTACCTGTTTTTGTGGAAAGGAACTCCTTCACTTTAAGTTTAAAAAGCCCACAAGAAAAAGCCTCTCTTACCCTTAATAATTTCCAATCCCCAAGCATCTCACGCCCCAAACTTCTTTAATTTTAGAGCCGAAGCCAAAACCAAAAACATCACCTCAACGGCCCTGAAAACACCCAAGGCCCCCCGTGAACAGGCCCTTTCGGTAAACTCGCTGACCTCATCCGGGCGTTCATAGGGGGAACGAAGCGCAAAAGGACAGGGATGCCAACTGTGTCCTCTAAGAAGGGAGGGCGTCGAATGGTCCGAACAAAGAACAATAACCTCAGGCGAAAGCTCAAATAAAACCGAACTCGTCCGGTCCAACTCCTCTATCACCTTGACCTTACCCTCAAAATCGCCATCCTCGCCCCGGCTATCCGTTTCCTTTATGTGAACGTAAAAGAAGTCATACTCCTTATGGAGATTGAGCCTTAAGGTTTCAAAAAGATCCCCTATTCTCTCCCCAGTTTTCAAAACCTCCATCCCCAAAAGACGGGCTATCCCCTTATACATGGGGTAAGAGGCTATACAGGCTGATTTAAGTTTATAAAGCTCATACAAAGATGGCATCTCGGGCATCTGGGAGAAACCCCTTAAAAGGATTCCATTGGCCGGATATTCGTCTTTTAAGATCTCACGAGCCCTTTTTGAAAACTCCTTGACCACCGAAACCATCCGTTCGGCCCTTTCATCAAGGACAGAAGGCTCAAGGGGCTTTAGGCCTTCTTTCTGAGGGTCCGTGTCACTTAAAAGATCAGAAAGCCCCTCCCCCGAAAACTTCACCACAAACCGATGTTCTTTCCCCGACTCAATCTCGATCTTCACCCCTTGAATTTCTGGAATGGCCTTTCTCAGTTTCTCACAAAGTCTTCGGTTCTCCTCCGTGGGAATCCTTTGGGCCCTTCTATCCAAAACCCTTCCGTCCTCCGAGAAGGTCGCAAAATTCCCCCTTGCCACCACCTCCCCTCCCTTGACTTCCATACCAAGCCCCAGGGCTTCTAGGATCCCCCTTTTTATCTGATAAATAAGGGGATCATAACCAAATAAAGCCAGATGCCCAGGCCCACTTCCGGGTGTTATACCAGGAGAAACGGGAATGGTAAGCCCGCATATGCCCTCTCTGGCTATACGGTCCAAATTCGGTTTTTTAGCAGCCTCAAGCTCCGTCTTCCCTTCCACAGGCACCCCTCCAACTCCATCTATCACTATAAAGACTATCTTGGAAGGGGTCTCCAAAATTAGGTCTTTCAAAACCTCCTGGGGAAACATGTCTTCCTCCTTTTAAGACTTAAAGGTGTGAAAGGGCACTTTCTCGAGCTAAGCTTAGGGCTTTCTTCACATCCTCACCGAGAAGCAAAAACCCAAGGAAAAACCCCACCAATACCTCCTGAACCTCCTCCATATCCTCTCCTTCTCCTGAAATGACAAATTCCTCACCATCATGATAGACCGCCACTCCTTTTTTGCCCCGGTTTAAGACCAGGGTTTTTACCCTTTTGAGGATCGCTTCTAAGGGTTCGTTAAACATCATCAGGTCCCTGTCTCTAACGAAAAGAAGGTCGATCCCTTGAATTATATCGCTCTCCTTAAAGTTTCCAAAATAGAGGGAATCACATTCCAAACTGAGGAAGACCTCTCCCCGAAGGTCCTCCTTTAACTTCTTTATGAAGGAGGCCCCTTCTTGCTCAGGAAAGGGCAGAAGGTGAACCCATCTGGCCTGAGTGAGAAAAGAAATATCTAACTCTGAAAGGCTGATCCTGAAGGAATCCTCAGGGAATAAAACCCTTATTTTCCCCACCCCTTTCACAAGAATCCGATAAAGGACGCTCGTGTTTTTTCTTCGAATTATATGGGTCACATCCCCTCGACCAAACCTGTTTACGAACTCATCCCCTTCCCTGTCTCTTCCCAAGGTTCCAGCGAGTCCCACGTTTAAGTTCAAATCCTTAAGGTAAAAAAGCGGAAGGGCTACTCCCGCAGGCCTTATCGACTTAAACTCCCCAAATACCATAAGCCTTTCCTTAAGAAGCCACCTATCCTTGTCCTTCCACCATACCTCATCCCCCACCTTAAGGCCAAGATCCTCAAGGTAAAGGGGATCCCTCACCTCATAAACATACTCAATCCCTAAAGGACCGAATCCCAGAACGTCAAAGGCCTTCTTCAAATCACCCTCCTATCCTTTACGATAAA
>Ga0197143_1000947_pt1 | contig 26613 bp, 27 predicted proteins | sample GBS70_MetaG_FD_148603 | JGI IMG/M metagenome (GOLD analysis project Ga0197143, IMG submission 148603) | Sediment microbial communities from Great Boiling Springs, Gerlach, Nevada, United States - GBS 70_MetaG | ecosystem: Environmental > Aquatic > Thermal springs > Hot (42-90C) > Sediment... | reverse complement strand
AGTTCTTATGATACTTTTTATTTCTTTTTACGTCAAAATCCTCGGAAACAAACATACGAAAACGGATTTTATCCACAGGATCCTTGAATTGGGTAAATGCGTTTGCGTCGATAGCATAAACGTAAAAAATAGGTTGGAAGAGACTGGACTATTCTTAAAGGTGGATGTTGATACACTTGGTGAAACCCTATTTGTAAGGCTGAAGGAGTACTGGTACATATGGCCCTCCCCGATAATAAATTACAGTTTCAGCGAGGGACTCACTTTGGGTGCGGCCATCTCCCACACAAACTTTAGGGGATATGGTGAAAACCTTTACGCTTACTTCACCTTTGGTGCCCGGAGGGGTTGGGGGTTCGGATGGCAATCTCCCAGTTACAGGTTCCTAAATAGATCTTACGGTTTTTCTTTGGGAAGCTATGAATACGAGAGTTTCGTATATAGAGCACAAATAAAGAAAGATTGGATAGATGTGAGTTTTTCAGAAAACCTCCTTAGGAACCTAAGGGCGGATATTTCCGCCGGGCTTTACTCTTACAACGTTGCAGATAAATTTTTGGGTTATACTATCATCCTGACAAGGGACCTTAGGGATTGGCTGAATTATCCAAGGAAGGGGTATGCCTTGAGGGGTAAACTGTCCGAAAACTTTGGTAGCTTTGTTCTTAGGAGGTTTGATATTCAGTTCGAGGGTTATAAAACTTTTGGAAATCTCACCCTTTCATCCTATTTTGGATACTCTAAGGTCTTTGGAGATGAGAGGTTTTATCTTATGCCTAACTTCATAGGTACGGACGATGCATTAAGGGGGAACATACCAATGGAAAGGATCGTGGGAAAGGAGAGGGTAATACTTTCCTTTGAACCTAGGCTTTTAATTTTTAACAGGATCCCTTTACTTTCAAAGTTTTTGGGTGGAGGTTTGGGAATCTCAAGCTTTGTGGATCTGGGTTCCATGGATGGAAACCTTGGATATTCCTTTGGGCTGGGATTTCCGATCTTTCTTTCAATAGGAAACTTTTTGCCGGCTATGACCTACAATCACAAAACGGGTTGGGGATTTTACCTTGGAGGCCTGGCGAGGATAATGTGATATATAAGTTATATTATATCAAACGAGATGGGCTCTATGCTCTTCTTTATACCCAGAATTTCAAACCCCTCATCAACCCTATCAATGATCTTTTCCAAAACCGAGTCTAAAACCCCCCCATTGTTCCCAACGACAACATAAACAACCGTGGCTATTTGCCATTCGTCGTGATTATCGAGTTCGGAAAATGCCGCGTTGAAATCCCTTGATATTGCCCTGAGTGTGCTTATGTACTTCCTCTTTTCCTTTAGGGATCTTACGAAAGGTAGGTGGATTTCCAAAATCAGGATCCCGAGCACGGTTTAAGATTTTATCGCTGAAGCCCTTATATAAATGCAATCCCCATCCTTAACCGTGTAATCCTTTCCCTCAAGGCGGATCAAGTTCTTTTCCTTTGCCCCTTTCCATCCCCCGTTCATTATCAGGCTCTCCCAATCTATAACCTCAGCTTTTATAAACGTCCTTGCAAGATCGTTGTGGATTTTACCTGCCGCTTCAACCACGTTCGCTCCCTTTTCCAAAAGCCAACCCCTCACCTCCCTCTCCGAAGGTGTAAAGAAAACTATAGTTCCCGTTATTTCCAATATCTTTTGAAAAATTTTCCTCCCCATCTCCTCCGGATCGTCCTTTAAAACGTTCATTTCCAGGTATGGAAGTTTCTGGCTCTCCAGTTCGGAATATACCTCCTCATCTATGCGCGATTCCCCGGTTACGTTTAAGATAACCATCCTTGGCTTTAGTGAAGGCAAACCGTACCCTCTCAAAATCTTCCTCTCTTCTTCATCCAACTTTAAGGAAAACAGGGGAATTCCATCCGAAACCGCGTCATAAGCCCTTTTCAGGATCTCCAAGATCCTTCCTTCCCCCTTCTTTTCCAGTTTCTTTATATTCGAAATTAAAATTTCCGCCTCGAAACCCAAAAAGTTTAGCGTTGTATCCACGAAGGAGGTGAAATTTTCCGTCAATCCCCCCACAACCTCAATTAACGCGTCAGCATTTGCCAAATTCTTTGGGTTGTCGTGTAAGTTTATATAAGGTGGTGTAACCTTTTTCGGTTTAAAGAGTTCAACCAGAGCCTTAAACCTTACATCGTTCAACTTTAAAGATCCCACACCCTTTCCGCCCGTAAGCCTCTCCAAAAGGGTGCTTTTACCCGTAAAGGGTGCCCCTATAATATATACGTCCATTAAACGAGTTCCGCCTTCAAAACTATCTCCCCAACCCCCCTTAATGCAACGGAAACCGGACAATTGTTTTTAGCCTGCTCGGCAAGCCTCAAAAAAGTCTCCTCATCTATACCCTCAACCTTAGCTTTCGTGTTCAAAACTATCCTGGTTATCCTTGGTCCTTCCTCCTTCATTTCCATTATAACCTCAGCCTCGGTAAATATCTCAACCGGCTTGTAACCCGCCTTTTCCAAAATTGAAGAGAATGCCATACTGAAACAACCCGCATGTGCGGCACCTATTAACTCCTCCGGGTTTGTTCCCTCACCACCTTCAAATCTGGATGCGAAGGTGAAAGGTCCCTCAAAATGTCCCCCACCAACCACCATCCTACCGCTTCCATCCTTTAAACCGCCCTTCCAAATTGCGGAAGATTTATTAACGATAGCCATAGCCTTGTATTTTAATGGGGAAGAGAGTTGCAAGTTTAAAATTCTTACTTGAAAATCGTATATTTTGGGAGTGGAGAAATTTCGAGGGAAATTTTGAAGAATTTGGTGGATTTTGTTAAACCCATTTTGGTGGTTACAAAACCGGATGCTCCGAAAGGTAGGGGAAGGAAACTTCAACCAACACCTGTGAAGGAGTTTGCGTTGGAAAATGGAATTGATGTTATAACTCCTCATTCGCTTAAAGGGGAAGATTTTTTAAGTGTACTGAAGAATCTTGAGCCGGATTTTATCATGCTGGCGGACTATGGGGGTAAATTGCCAAAGGAGGTTTTGGAAATACCCAGGCTTTTTCCCTTATGTTTTCATCCTTCCCTTTTGCCGAAATATAGGGGTGCGTCTCCAATAGAAAGGGCATTTTTCAACTGCGAAAGTATCCTCGGATTAACCGTATTCGTTATGACGGAAAAGATAGACGAAGGTAAAATAGTTTTACAGGATAAGATTCCCATCGATCCATGCGAGGAAACAAAAGGGGATGTAATACCCAGGGTTGCAAAACTTGGTGCGGAAATGCTTTACAGATCAGCCCTGATTATAATCGATGGATTTAGGGAATTCGGAGAACAGATTGGAGAGGTTTCTTATGCTCCAAAAATAAAGCCTGAGGAGGAGTTTATAAAACCCGAGGAGGGAACAAAGAAAACCGTGGGGAAAATAAACGGACTTTCTCCAAAACCTGGGGCAAGGTACATATGGAGGGGGAAAAATCTGAAAATTTTGCACGCAAGACCGATTTGCGGTGAAAGAACCTGCGAGATCGGGAATTTTACGTTCGACAAAAAGGAAAGAAAATTACTTCTTGGCTGTTCCGATGGGTGCGTTGAGATATTAAGTATTCAGGTTGAGGGGAAAAGGCCAATAACGGGGGAGGAGTTTGCCCGAGGGTACCTAAGGCAACCTTAAAATTCTAAAATGAAAAGGGTTGTTTTGTTTTTTTTACTTATTTCTTGCTCGAGCATACCTAAGGAGTACGTAAGGAGGGTTGAAAATTTGGAGAGGGAGGTGGATAGCTTGAGGTTGGAAATAAAAACACTCAAGGAGATGGCCAAAGAACTTTCCGACAGTACGAAAAAGGCTGAGGAATACTACAACCAAATTTACGATTACATCGGCAAGGAATACGAAAGGAGGGGAAGCCCGATCAGACCCGGAAAGGTTAAGTGATTATAAAAACTTTAAGGTTATATCCCTCCTAACTTCGTAATGGGCTGGGGTATAACCTGCAAATTCCCCCTCACACTCAACTGGAATTCCACCCGTAAAAACCTTTAAACTTTCCGCCTCAAATTCAACAAATTCCTTCAACTTAACATGCTTTCCCGAATAAACCTTTGGAAAGTAATAAACGAACTTCCATTTTGGAACGTATTCAACGACAACCACCCTTGTATCTCCCGTGATACTTGAATTTGGAGATATCATCATTCCACCTCCAAAATAGGGTGAATTCGCAAAGGCTACAAGGATCGTATAACCCTTATATTTCCTTTCCCCCACCTCCATTTCTACGAATATAGGCTTTAATTCGTAAAGGGTGTTGAAAACACCTATTGCATAACCCAACCTCCCGAACCTTCTCAAACCGTCAAAGCTATAAGCTACCTTAGCTCCAAATCCTATATCCGAAACTCCCACAAAGTACCTAAACCCTTCGGATGTTTTAAGCAAAACCGGATGAACATTTTTTGCTTCCCCCTTCAAGATTTCAGATATCCTCCCATCCGGATCCCTTTTAACACCCAAGCTCCTTGCAACATCGCAACCCGTCCCCCCAAATATGGGCGCAATAAAAGCTTCCAATCTATTTTCTATTACCCCGTTTACCACCTCGTTTAGGGTCCCATCCCCACCTGCAACCAAGATTACATCACCCTTTACCCCTTTAACCAGTTCCCTGGCATGACCCCTCCTTTCGGTTATAAAAATTTCATACTTATATCCCCCCTCATCGAGGATCCCGGAGAATTTTTTGAACACCTTAAGACCGGACCTTGAAACCGGATTAACAATAAAGCTGAATCTCAACCCTTAACCTCCTCGGGTAAAGCAAACTTTACGTTTTCCCTGATCCCATCCAGCTCCTCAACATATTCGCCTCCCATCTCTAAAAGTTTCCAAACCACCCTTCTTACCAAAACTTCCGGTGTTGATGCCCCGGATGTAATTCCAACAGCCTTAACGTTCTCCAACCATTCCTCCCTTATATGGCTTTCATCCTCTATTAAAAACGACCTTGATCCAACTTTTTCCGCAACCTCCCTAAGCCTGTTTGAATTTGAACTTTCCTTCGAACCTATCACCAAAACCACATCGGATATTTTAGCCAGTTTCTTGACGGCATCCTGACGATTTTGGGTGGCATAGCATATATCATCCGCCTTTGGCAGAACTATATTTGGAAATCTCCTCCTTAAAACATCTATTATCTCTTTGGTGTCATCCACGGATAGGGTGGTTTGGGTTGTAAGGGCCACCTTGTTTGCATCCGGAACCTCAACCCTTTCCGCATCCTCCAAGTTTTCAACGAGTATAACCTTATCCGGTGCCTCCCCCATCGTACCCTCAACCTCAACGTGTCCCCTATGCCCTACCAAAATTATAGTATATCCCTCCTCCGCGAACTTCCTAACCTCTTTGTGAACCTTATGTACCAAGGGACACGTCGCATCTATCACCTTTAAGTTCCTCCTCCTTGCCTCTTCCCTCACCTTAGGTGATACACCGTGGGCTGAGAATATCACTATCGAACCCTCGGGGATCTCACTTATATCCTCAACGAACACGGCCCCCTTTTGCTCCAAGCTCTTAACCACGTATCTGTTGTGCACTATGGCGTGCCTAACGTATATGGGCTTTCCAAAGAGCTTTAAAGCCCTTTCCACTATCTCTATCGCCCTATCAACTCCCGCACAGAATCCCCTTGGATAAGCTAAATATACTTTAAACCCCATTATGTTTATTTTAAAGGCGAACGGAACAACGGTATAATCCACGCTTATGGCCGTAAGGACTCAGGAGCTGGTTTTGAACATGGGGCCTCAACACCCATCAACCCACGGGGTATTAAGGTTGATCTTACATCTCGATGGGGAAAAAATCCTCAAAGTTGAGCCCGTGATAGGTTATCTGCACAGGGGGGTGGAGAAGTTATGCGAGCATAGGGGGTATGACAACATTCCTCCCATTTTGGAAAGGAACGATTATCTTGCCCCATCTCTAAACGCTTTGCCCTTTGTCCTTGCGGTGGAGAAGGGGGTGGGAATAGAAGTTCCAAAAAGGGCACAATATTTAAGGGTTCTACTCTCGGAAATAGAAAGGATGACTTCCCATCTCGTTGCCATAGGAACATACGGGCTTGATCTGGGAGGAGCGTTCGGAGGCGGAACGAACTTGGCCATGTTCTGTTTCAGGGATAGGGAAAAATTACTCGATCTTAAGGAGATCCTCACGGGCTCAAGGTTCCATCCAAACTTCGTTTTTATAGGTGGAGTTAGATACGATGTTCCTGCGGGTTTTGATAGAAAGGTTAAGGAAACTATAAAGGATCTGAGAAAATCGTTTGAGGATTACGAACCATTTTTAACGAATTCGATATTCAAGGCGAGGACGGTTGGAGTTGGAATTTTGCCCAAGGATCTGGCGCTTAGGATCGGCGCATCCGGTCCTACCTTGAGGGCAAGCGGTGTCCCCTACGATGTTAGAAAGGCGGATGGTTACTCCTCTTACAAGGATTTCCAGTTTAACGTTATTACGCTGGAGGGATGCGATGCGTTTTCAAGGGCTACGGTAAGATACCTCGAACTGTTCGAATCTCTAAAAATAGTTGAACAGGTAATAGATGGATTGCCAACAGGTCCCATAAGCTCGCGTATGCCCGTGAAAACCCCCGTTGGAACGAAGATACCCCCGAATACTTGGGTATATGCGAAGGTTGAAAGCCCAAGGGGAGAGCTGGGTGTATTTATATACTCGGATGGGAAACCCCAACCGGCTAGGGTGAAGCTCCGCTCCCCATCCTACTCAAACCTGATGGCAATACAGCATATATTACCCGGGCATTACATTGCGGACACAATTGCAATTTTGGGTTCCCTAGATCCCGTTTTTGGTGACGTTGATAGATGAACAGGACTACGGGCATAATACTATACTTCATCTTTGTTATGACATTTCTGCTCCTTTGGGACCAATTTATCCTAAAACCCAAAAGGGAAGAAATGCTTAAACAACAAGTTAAGGAAAAAAAGGAGGAGGTGATAAAGGCTTCACCCGAACCCCCCCTCTTATACCTGAAATCCCATGGATACGAGTACCTGATAGATGAAAGCAGCGGTGCGATCTTCGGTTTAAACGATAAGAAACATAAGGCGAGGATAACCGGATACATAATAAAACCGCTTAAAGATACGCAAATTTTCGATCTGGAAAACCTGGGAAATTATCGGTTGAAGGTGAAGTTGAAGGAGGAAAAACCTATACAAATAACCCTTCCCGCAACCGAGGATCCTAAGCATGAGAGGAAGGAGCTATTTGTTAAATACGTTGATGGTAAGTTGAAGAAGTTTAACTATCAAAACGCGAACCAAGAGTTTTATACGGATAGCGTAAGGTGGTTCGGTTTAAGGTCAAGGTATTACATGGTTTCGGTTTGGGATTTTAAGGGTTTTGTGGTTTCCTTCAAGGATGGGGATAAAATAACCCTAAGGCTTTATCCAAAAGGGGATAGGGAGTTTTTTGTATTTTTTGGTCCGTCGGAAAAAAAGCTCCTCTCGATGGAACCCAAAATGTCGGACGCGTTTGATCTGGGAGGTGGATGGACAACCTTTTTAGCCTGGCCAATATATTGGATTTTAACGTTTTTTGAAAACTTAACGAAAAATTACGGTATTGCAATAATCCTCTTGTCGATTTTTATAAAGCTCCTGACCTCCCCCCTTTCAATAAACATGTACAAAGCTTCGGCGAAAATGCAAGCTTTAAAACCAAAGCTGGAAAAAATCCAGAAACTCTATGCGAAAGATCCAGAACGCCTTCAATGGGAAACCATGAAGCTCTACAGGGAAGCGGGTTTTAATCCCCTCTCGGGTTGTCTTCCTCTTTTCCTCCAACTTCCCATCTTTTTCGCCCTTTACCAAGTTTTGCAAAACGCAATAGAACTGAAAGGAGCCGAGTTCGTTCTATGGATAAAGGACCTAAGCGCAAAGGATCCATACTATGTCCTACCGATAATCATGGGGGGCATAAGCGTCCTTAACGCATACTTACAACCCAACGTGGATCCCCAATCCAAGCGAACCTCAATGCTCATATCCCTCATCTTTATATTCATCTTTCTGACTTTCCCCGCCGGTATAGTTCTTTACTGGCTAACGTATTCACTTTTGGGAATAATAGAGCAGAGGATATACAAGTTTCTATGGAAAATTTAATATTAAGGCTTGCAATAAGCCCGTTTCTGCTCCTTTCACTAACCTTTCACGAGTTTGCCCACGCCTGGTTCGCATATAGGCTCGGAGATCCCACGGCAAAATATTCTGGCAGGCTTTCCCTAAATCCTCTAATCCACATAGATCCCATAGGTCTTCTCATGGTTCTTTTGGTAGGTTTCGGTTGGGCAAAACCGGTCCCAGTAAATCCATTTTACTTTAAAAATCCACCCTTGCATACCGCCTTGGTTGCCCTCGCAGGTCCCCTCTCAAACCTCCTCTTGGCATCCATAGGTATTTTTGTTCAAAATTTCGTAAATCTTATAGGGCTTGATACTTTCGTTTGGATAAACATATACCTTGCGGTTTTTAACATGATACCACTGCCTCCCCTTGACGGTTGGAGGGTACTTCAGGGAATTTATCCTAACCTTTATCAAAATTACGAGCTCGAGTCGAAACTGTCCTGGGTACTTTTAATTTTGATCTTTATTTCCCTCATTTCCCCCATAAGCATCATCGGAATTTTCCTTTATCCAATTTCATCCTTCATCTACCTCTTTTTACACTCCGTTTTATGAAATTTAGGTCCGCCTTATCTTTCGCCTTTGGAACCTTAATAAGTAGGGTTTTAGGTTTTGCCAGGGAAGTGATCTTCGCATATTCCTTGGGTTCAAGCCAGTATGCGGATGCTGTGGTTGTTGCCATAAGGATTCCCATGATGTTGAGGGGTATATTGGCCGAGGGTATATCCCAGAACGCCTTCGTCCCTGTAATTGTTAGATGGAAGGATAAGGGATTACTTTGGGCTCTGATATATATAATAACGGGTGCCTCCGCCCTAGCCGTGATTCTTGGGATGCTCCTCTCTCCCATCATCCTAAATATCATAGCTCCGGGATTTTCAAAGGAACCCGAAAAGTATTCCTTCACCTTAAATGCCATGCTCTTCACATTTCCTTCCCTTTTTTTCATAAGTGCATCCGCCGTTCAGATGGGTATAGCAAATTCAAAAGGTAAATTCTTTATATCCGGATTTTCTCCAGTTTTCTTCAACCTTGGGATGATCGTAACTCTAATTTTTGCCTCGAGATATCCAATTATGGGAGCCGTATCCTTCCTGGTGGGATGCTTAATGCAGTTTCTGTTTCTTTTACCTTTCACCTTTGAGAGTCTCCAAAAGCCCAAATTCAACCACCCAGCTGTTCCCGAGTTTTTCAAAAACTGGATATCAATATCAATAAACGGGGGCTTTATCCAGATTTCAACATTCATAAATACCGTAATATCCTCGTTTTTTCCCACGGGATCCATCGCTTATTTGAATTACGCCTTCCGTTTGATACAGCTACCCCAGGGTTTAATAGGGGTATCTTTTGGCACGGTTCTCTCAAAGGAAAGCTCGGAGGAGGAAGGTAAAGCCCTGCAAAACCTCCAAAAATCCCTACTTTTCAGCACCGTTTTCTCCCTATTTTTCGTCATACTTTTTGGTTTTTTTGGTAACGAGATAATAAAGATTCTCTTCGTTAGGGGAAAATTTACGCATGTGGATGCTTGGAATACATATTTGGCAATCTTGGGTTATTTACCATCTTTGCCAGCGTTCGTTTATTCCTCCATCTTCCTTTCCTACCTTTTTGCCTTATTCAGAAGAAGAACAGCAAACGAAGGTTTCGTGCTATCAACCATTTCAAACCTCATCTTGGCACCTATACTTTCAGCGTTTCTTGGATATGTTGGATTAGCGCTTGCGGTTTCCCTATCCCAGATCATTCCCGTTTTGTATTGGTCTTACAAGGTTTTCGGAAAGGGTAGGTATTTTCTCTTCGTCTCCTCACAGCTTATTTTTACCTTCTTGCTTTCCCTGGCTATGCTTTATCTGTTCACCTTGACATTGAAGATCACATAGGTTAGAATATAAGTATTATGAAAAAGGTTTTAATCGTACTCGCAATAGTGGGAATAGGGGCAGCCCTATGGCTAATTTCAGCAAAAGGAGGTGAAGTATGATAACGCTTTACGCGCTAATTGCATCGGTTAGAACCTTTTGCGGAATCATACCTGCGATTGGTACATCTCAGAAGATGTTATCCTTAATAAACTCCAGCGATGGCGGATACGTTTTGACAGGTTACATATCCCCACCTCTCCTTGTATACGTGGTGAAGCTCGATAGCCTTATGAATACCACATGGAGTAAAATCATAAGTGGAGGATCCGGCAACGCGGTAATCCAAAACTTCCGCGGAAACTATATAGTAGTAGGCGGGTACGGCTTGGTAATGGAAATAGATCCAACTGGGAATATACTATGGGGTAAGAATATCCAGGTATTTAGCGTGAGCTCCAGACTCGGCGATAGCGTGATAAGCGGAGCATTTTATTCAGTTATCCAATCTCCCGACAGTAATTATTTTCTTATAGGTGCAGCACGAGCTTTTTACGAACCCGATTATCCATACACGCATATATGGATAGTAAGGCTTGATCAAAACGGAAATATCCTTTGGCACTCATTATACACACCCTTCGGGGCTGGTGATGCATATGGTTACAGGGCTTATCCTACAAATGACAGTGGATTCATACTTATAAGTGATGAGTCTGGAATAATAGTATCAAAATTTAATAAGAACGGGGTACACCAATTTTCAAGAATGATAGATGGTTATGCATACAATTTCTACGAATCCTCCGTTGTTCAAGCCGGAAACGGATATTATTACTTTTCCTCAAGACCTTCGTTTGGGAAAATGGATTCAAGTGGAAACATATTATGGATGAAGCAAATTTCATCTATCGATATAAGGCAGATAGTTCCAACGTACGATAAAGGTTACCTTATTTTGGGATGGTATAGTCTCCTTTGGAATCCCAAAATCGCGATAATAAAGTTTGATAGCTTAGATCAGGTAGAATGGGCAAGGTTTTTAGGGGACAGCGCTGAACCTTATTCCGCTGTCCAAACCCCGGATAGCGGTTTCGCAATAGTAGGATCACAAAGAATGTCGGGTTATTACAATATATTCTTTGTCAAAGTCGATAAAAATGGAGATCTGTGCTCACCCTGCGGCAGTGCCGCCTTTACACCCAATTTGTCGGATTTTTCTTCCTTCCCGTATCCCACACCATACCCCATTCCCTTTAGTGATCCTCTAAGGATATATTCCTTGGGAACCGTATCGGATGGTAATAGTATTTCAACACTTTGCTTCTCCTCCGATATATCGGAGGTAACCTCAGATCTTGGAGTGGGACTAACCTTATCCTGCAGAAAAATAAATGTAAAATACGATGGGCTTTACGATCTGGAAATATATGGGATTGACGGCAGGATTATAATGAAGAAAAGATACCATGGGGATCGCACGATAGATATATCAAACCTGCGCACAGGAACTTACAAACTGATAATAAAAACCAATAGGGGAGAGGTTAATCACACCTTCATAAAGTATTAACCGACTTTCCCCTCGTAAAGAAAATGTACGCGTACAGGGCAAAAATTAAACTTAAGCTTAGAAAACCAAAAAGCTTTACCAAATTCCAGACCACGAGCTCATATCTCCTATTTGCGGAATCGTACTCAAAGCAATACATTAGGAATTCGTTTATTATCCTATTTTCTCCAATTTTCCCCTTTGATGCCTCCAACAGTGAAAGCCTCACATCCATGGGATTTATGCTACCAAAATCGTATATTACTTTGAACGTTTTTCCATCCGCACTAGCCGTAAAAATTGCAACTGGATGAGAATATACATCCCTTACCTTTTTGTACTTGAAACCCAGAATTTCCGAGAGTTTCAGCACGTTTAAAGAATCTCCAACCGCAAAGATTGCATTTCCTCCGAAAAAGTGTGAATAGGTCTTAAATTTCTCCCAAGCTTCCTTAACCGTGTTCTTATGGTTAAAAGAATAAACTAAAACCTTGTAATCCCTTCCAACCTTCAGATCCCCTATACTTTTTAGGGCTTCGTAGGTTTTGAGTAAGGTTGTGGAACAAACAACGGGGCAATCGTAATACATGGGTATTATTATTACGGGCCTTTTACCATCAAAAATCTCCTCAACCGCAAATGTTCTACCCCATTGATCCTTAAGTTTGACACCCGCTATCTTTACACCCGCCTTAAAATCAACCCCAACCTCCCTTATTTCCGGGGGTATATAAGTGCTTAACTCTCCCAATAATATTATCACATCCCAAAGTACCCCGCCCTGTTAATAACATCTATAATGGGCAAGGCGAGAAGTATTACGAGGAGGATAAGGGGTATGAGGATCATAAACCAAAGGAGCTTGCTTTCGTATTTTAGGTGCATAAAGAATAGGGCAACAAGGGAAGCTTTAAAGGAGGCAATTAAAAGGGCAATTGTAGTGTTTAAAACCTTACCAAGATCTATACCGGCCACCCAAACGGTTACAACCGTCAAAACGTAAAGCGCAAGCGCAACAGCTATATATACGGGTGGCGTAACTATGTGTTCCTTGTGTTCGTTCTTCATACCTCACCCCCTATTTTATCAGGTAGAAAAGCGGAAACAGGTAGATCCATATTAGGTCCACGAGGTGCCAATATAAACCGGAAACCTCGACGGGTCCATAATATTCGGAGGAAAAGGTGTTCCTAAGTGCCAAAAACAGTATTCCCAAAAGAACTATAACCCCAACCAAAACGTGTAATCCGTGCAATCCGGTGAGCATAAAATAAAGGGAGAAAAATATTGCCTGACCCTTGTGTCCCTCTTGTAAAAGATGGTTGAACTCTTTCCCTCCGGGATAAAGCCCCTCCGCGAACTTTACCGGCCACTCAACCGCCAGCTTTACCACCAAAAACGTCGTTCCCAAAAGGATCGTAAGGAACAAAAACAAATTTAGAAGTCCCCTTCTGTTCGTTTGGGCGCTCCAAACCGCAAGGGCCATGGTTAGGGAGCTTGTTATCAGAACAAGGGTATTTATAAACCCTATTACCCTATCTAGATGATGGTGGGCGATCTCAAAATCCTTCGAATAAACCGTGTGGAAAACGGCGTACGCGGCGAAAAGTCCGCCAAAGAGGAGCAACTCCGTAAACAGGAAGAGCCACATCCCCATCTTTGCCCCTTCCAAACCCGCATGCTTCTCCTCAACTTCATGATGACTTTTGAGTACCTGTTCCATACTTTACCCCCTTAGTGCTTCACAAAATCGTAAGGACCCTCTTCAACAACGGGTATCTTTTCAAAGTTTTCGGTTGGAGGAGGCGAAGGAATCGTCCACTCAAGGGATTTACCGCCCCATGGATTATCCGATGCCCTCTCACCCTTGAACATCGCGTGTATGAAAACCGCAAGGGATATCAGAGCACCCAAAGCTATAAAATAGGCTCCTACCGTCGAAGCAAAGTTCAATCCTTGAAACTCCGCGGGATAGTCCCAATACCTCCTAGGCATACCCTGAATTCCCAAAATAAAATGCGGGAAGAATGCGAGGTTAAACCCAACAAAGTTGAAGAACCAACCTATCTTAGCCCACTTTTCATTATACATCCTTCCGAACATCTTGGGTAGCCAGTGGAAAAGGGCACCGAAGAAGGCAAAAACCGCAGCGCCAACCATGACGTAATGGAAGTGACCAACTACAAAGTAAGTATCATGTAGATGTATGTCGGTTCCCAAATTTGCGAGGAATAGCCCCGTTAAACCGCCTATCAGGAAAAGGGAAATAAATCCCAAAGCGTATAGCATGGGTGTTGTAAAGGAGATCTTACCCTTATACAGTGTGGCCGTCCAGTTGAAGATCTTTACCGCCGTTGGTACCGCCACAAAATACGTTAAGAAGGAAAAGATAATATCGGCAATTGGGGACATACCTGCCACGAACATGTGATGTCCCCAAACAATGAAACCTATAAAAGCTATTGCCAAGGATGATGCCGCTATGAACCAATAACCGAAAATAGGCTTTCTGCTGTGGACGGATATTAGCTCGGAGATCACGCCGAAGGCGGGAAGAATCATGATATAAACCGCGGGATGGGAGTAGAACCAGAATAGATGCTGGAAAAGAACGGGATCACCTCCCTTCGCGGGATCAAAGAAACCTATACCCAATAGGTTTTCCATCCCAAGTAGGAGTAAAGTTATACCCAAAACCGGAGTTGCAAGAAGCTGAACAAGACTTGTGGCATAAATGGCCCAAACAAAAAGGGGAAGTTTTCCCCATGTTAATCCCGGAGCCCTGAGTTTGTGAACAGTTACTATAAAGTTCATACCCGTTAAGATTGAGGACATACCCAGTATGAAAACCGCTATGGAAACTATGAACACGTTTAAACCCTTGTTTGCGCTGTAGGGAGTATAAAACGTCCATCCCGTATCTATAGGACCGAATAGGAGGGATAAAAGTAGTAAAACGGCACCGGTGAAAAATAGCCAATAGCTTAACAGGTTTATCCTGGGGAAAGCCACATCCCTGGCGCCCACCATTATGGGAAGGAAAAAGTTACCCAGGGCTGAAGGTATTAGGGGTATTATGACGAGAAAAATCAACAATGCACCGTGTAGGGTAAAGAGGATGTTGTGGACTTCGGGTGATATGAACTGCTTTCCAGGGAAGGCGAGCTCGGTTCTGAAGATTATGGCAAAAAGTCCCCCAACCAGAAAGAACACGAGGCTTGTGAAAAGGTACATTAGACCTATCCTCTTATGATCAAGGGTAAAGAGCCAAGATTTCAAGCTTTTTTCATCAAGGTAAGTTTTCCTTTTTTCAATTTCCTGAAGTTTTGCCTCCATTTTCCACCTCCTTATTTAAGAGACTTTATAAACTCAATTATATCCGAAATTTGCTCCTCCGATAGTTGCCCCTGAAATGAGGGCATAACGGGCTGAAAGCCCTTTACAATTTTCTCACCGGGTTGAAGGATGGACTCCCTGATATAATTCTCATCCGCTAATACTCTCTTGCCATCCGCAAGGATCCTTTCGCTTCCAAAAAGGCCCTTCCAAGTTGGTCCTATTCCCTGAGAACCGTCGAAAGAATGGCAGGATTGACATAGCCTTTGGGATATCAACTTTCCCCTCTCCGCAGGAGACATAGCCAAAAGAAGTTTCTCCTGAGCACCCGACCATTTTTCAAACTCTTCATCCGAAAGGTTTAAAACCGCGTATATGGAATCTATGGGCATGTTTGCCAAGGTGTTGTTAAACTTATCCGGAGGTAATTTTAAGAACCTTTCGAATTGCTTGGGAGGTAGAGCTACGACCTTTGCGGGCATCCTCGAATGCCAAGCTCCACAATATTCCGTACAAAAAACCTCATACTCACCCGGTTTTTTCGCCTGGAACCAAATTTTGGTATATCTCCCCGGAATTGCGTCGTACTTCACCCTAAATTCCGGAACATAAAAGCTATGTATCACATCCTGGGAAGTTAAAACCAACTGTACGGGTTCCCCAGCGGGAACGAAAATAATAGGCTGAAAATCTTTCGTTGTGATAAATCTATCATCCTTTATTGTTCCAGTTATTAACTTTTTGCCGTCCGAATACTCCGCGGTCCAACCCCACTGCCTAGCGGTTATCCTTATCTCATACTTGGGTTTTTCCCTAATCCACTTTATTTCCGCGTACGCCTTAAAGCCAAACCAGAATATTGCGAAGATGAGGATGGTGGGTATGATCGTCCATACGATCTCAAGGGGTGTATTGTGACTTATGGGAGCTCCGGGTTCCTCATCCCCCTTCCTTCTCCTATACTTAATTATGAACACGAGAATGGCAAAGTTTATTATCACGAAGAAGATGAGGGATAGGAAAAACGTTATCCAAAATGCGGTATCTACATGCACAGCGTAATCGGAAGCTCTCTCGGGCAGTAAAGCGCTTATCCACATAGCAAATATTATACGGTTGAGGGAAAGATCAAGTCAAATATTATGATAAACCGAGTATGTTATCCAAAAAATGCCTTTGCCCTCAAGAATTCCTCAAGTCCTACGGTTTTTAACCTTCCCACGGCGGACCGAATGTCCATTGCAAAAACGTCGTACCCGTTGTACGCGGTTATCATACCGAATTTCCCGTTTGATGCCAGCTCATACGCGAAGTTTCCCATGGTGTGTGCCATAAGCCTATCGTAAGCGGTTGGACTTCCACCCCTAAGGACGTACCCTATCTCAACAAACCTGGTCTCTATCTTTAATATTTCCGCCAATTTCCTCTGTATGTGAATACCGACGTTTTGCACCTTTTGATCCGAATACCTTACCCCTTCCGCAACCACCACTATACTGAAGCTTTTACCCATCTTTCTCCTGTTCTCAACTATTTCCACTATTTCTTCCACGGTCAATGGATACTCGGGTATCACCACAACGTCCGCTCCGGCGGATATTCCGGAATACAGTGCTATCCAACCCGTATGTCTTCCCATAACCTGAACTACGAAAACCCTTTTGTGGGATTCGGCGGTTGAATGCAACCTATCTATCAGACCCATAGCGATATTGACGGCAGTATCAAAACCTATGCTTTCGGTTCCCCATACGTCGTTATCTATGGTTTTAGGTATAAAAATCACCTTTCCCCACATCCTCTGGAATTGGTAAGCTATGTGAAGGGAGCCGTTTCCCCCTATTACCACCAGGCCGTCAATTTCCTGTAAATTTGAAAGCGCGGATCTTATAAAATTTTCGTCTTGCAGGGGATTAAACCTCGAGGTTCCCAAAATTGTCCCACCCTGATATATTATCCCGCTTATCTTTTCCCTGTTTAATACCTCGTAATTGCGAAAAACCACACCTTTCCAACCATCCTTAAAACCCCAAACCTCATCCCCATTTAATAGAGCCCTTCTGACGAAAGCCCTTATTGCGGCGTTTAAGCCCGGGCAATCTCCCCCCGAGGTTAATATCCCAAACCTCATAGGTTGATCCTGTAATAAATCTCCTTCTTCGCATCCTCCACGAGTTTTCTTATCTGTTCCTCTAACTTTCTGTTTAAAACCACATTCCTAATTTCTTCATAAGTTGGTTCCTTCCCTTCCCTCTTATCGAGGACCTTGAATACGTTTATCGTTAGGCCATCTGGAGATTCAACCGGCCCAACAATTTCTCCAACCCTTGCACCCTTTATACTTTCGGCGATGTTTTTGGGTAAAATTCTTTCGTTCACCCAACCTATCTCCCCGCCGTTTTCTTTACTTATGGGATCTTCCGAATATGTTTTTGCCAACTTTGAGAAATCCTGGCCCGCCCTCGCCAAACTTGCCACCCTCTTAGCCCTTTTCAAAACGGCATCCTTGGCCTTTTGCGATGTTTTAACCTTTACCAATATGTGCGCCAAAAGGTAAGCATCCTCCTGCTTCCCTAACACTTTAAAAATATGATAACCCTGGGGACCTCTCAAGGGTTTGGTGATTCCGCCCTCGGGAGTCTTTTCAATTTCGGCTATAAAATCTGGGGGTAAAGCGCTCTTGGGAATTACACCAAGATTTCCACCGTTTTGGGAACTTTCCCTATCATCGGACATTTGCGCGGCCAACTTTGAAAAATCTTCTCCCATCTTCAATCTATCATATATTCTTTTCGCCCTTTGATAATACTCCTGTTCCTCGCTTGCCGAAGGTTTAACTAAGAAAGAGATAACCGCGAGCTTGTACTCATCCGGCTGCTTTAGAGAATCTTTGTAAGTTTTATAAAAGTTCATAACTTCCTCGTCGCTAAGCTTTATGGTTGGCTTTATCTTCAACTCTACAAACTTTTGAACGTAAAAGTTCCTTTGCACAAAATCTTTGTAATACTCCCTCAGGTAATCCAACGTGAGTCCCGCCTGTTTAAGCTTTTCCTCAAACTCCTCCTTCTTCATGCTTCCCATCAGGGCGCTTATTTGCTGGTCTAGGGCTTGGTTTATCTCCTGTTCGGAAACCTTTATCGTGGTATCCTGCCTCACTTTTAGGTATAGAATTTCCATATTTACCAGTTCCTCAAGAACGATCTTCCTAAATTCCCCAAGTTTGTCCGGTGTTATTCCGAAAGCCCCGCCATATATAAGAGCCATTTCGTCAATTTCGGACATCCAGAATGCCCTATCCCCCACGACCGCCACTATCCTATCCACCGTATCAAGCTGAGAAACGATCGATATTATCATACCTCACCTCCCATATTTTGCAGAAAGAGCTGAGAATACGGAATCCTCAACCTCCATCCTTCTCTTTTCGATAAGGAACTGATATACTATTCCCTTAACCTGAGGATCAAGCTTGTTTATATCCGTTTTCCTTACATCGACAACCTTCGCAACCACGTATACGTTCGGTCCAACCTCGAAAGGACCTATCACATCGTCCTTCTTAGCTTTCTTTAAGGCATTGTACTCCTCTTCTCTTAAAGCAAACCTTCCAAGCCCCAAATTCTGATAACCGGAAGGTTGAACGGATATCTTTCCACCCCTTGCGAACTCTTCGAGCATAAGGTTTGCGGCGTAGCTTCCATCCTTCAAAAGCTTTTTTAGGGTATCCGCAAGCTTTGGATCCTGAAAGGAAACCGTAAGCATGGCTATTTCCCTTGAAAATTCGTCTTTATGCTCGTTTATAAACTTTATCACCTCGTTTGTATCCAACGTTATCTTAGGAAGAACGTATTTTCTGTAGTATGCATCCGCAATTACGTTTTTCTCCGCCCAATAAATTAACCTTTTTACGGCGCTATCCTTATCCAAACCAAGGCTTTTTCCCTCGTTATAAAACAGGGCAAGCTTTATTATCCCCTTCTCTATATCCTCCTTCGATGCCGCAAGCTGGGGTATTGAGGATGCCATCTCCAAGTCCATCTTGGTTATATAAACTTCCCCTATCTTCTTGTATGCGTCCTTTGGAATCTCATCCACCTTCTCTTCCGCCTTTCCCCCCTTGAAATAAAGTGCACCGAAAGCCCCCATAAAAATTCCCAGGGCCAGAAAAACCAAACTCAAAACTAAGCTACCGTATTTGCTCATAAGCTCTCTATCCTAAGGGTGAAAAACGTGGTGGAAAAGATGGCGTGGATATAATTTCTGTCCATGGACAATTTGGTGAAGATTGGCTTAGAGAAAATCTTAAGTTTTGCGGAAAGGGAGGGTTATAAGGGTTATGATCCGTACGACGGTTTGCTTTCTCCATTTTCAAAAATAAATATCCCACTTTATCGCCTATTTTTCCAACAGCTTGTTAAGAGGATCGATGAGAGATTTAGAAAGATCCTCCTTATCCCAAGGGGGCATAATCCCAAGGGTTTGGCCCTCTTCCTTTGGACTTATTCCCTTTTGGGGGATGAAGAAAGGGCAAAAAAGGTTTGGGAAATTCTAAAAAACTACGCGATAAAAACCAAGGGGGGTATAGCCTTCGGTTATAACTTTCCTTGGCAGAGTAGCATTTTTTATGTACCCTTAGGAACCCCAAACGTTATAGCTACGAGCTTTACGGTTTTCGCTTTGAACTGCGCGAGGTCGGTTTTTGGATGGAAGGTAAATTTGGAAGAATTCCTACCTTTTTACGAAAGAACTCTAAACCTCTTCAGGGATGAAAATGGCTACCTTTGGATGAGTTACACACCCTTTGATAGGTTAAGGATATTTAACAGCTCCGTTTTGGGAGCGTTGGCATACCTTTTGTGCGGCGGAAAAAAGGAGATAGCGATCGAGATAGGTAAAACTTTGGTAAATTATCAGAGGGAAGATGGGAGTTGGATTTACGGGCTTGACAGGATAACGATGAACTATGTGGATAACATACACACCGCGTATAACCTTTGGGGACTTTTGGGTATTAAGAACGTACTCGGGGAAGATAAGTTTGAAATGAGTATAAGAAAGGGTTATCAATTTTACGTGGAGAACCTGTTCGATAAAGGAAGTTTCCTACCCATTTCAAGGCTTGGAAAAAGAAAATTTGACACCCACGATATTGCAGCTTCTATAGTTACATTTAAAATTTTTGGGGATTACAAAAGTGCGGAAGTGTTGGAAGTTTGGGCGGTAAAAAACCTGGTAGGGAAAGATGGTGAAGTTTTTAACGGAAAATGGGATAAGAGGGTTTTTATGAGGTGGTCGGTGGGATGGCTTGCCCTATCCTTAGCCTTTAAACCCCATTTTCCTTTTACATAGCCACGTCAAGCATTTCCAAAACCTTCAGATCGTGGAAATGATGATGATCCTTTACTATATGCCAAATCCTCCGTGATTGGTCCTTACCCTCCCTTTGCAAATATCCCCTCGCCAAAAGCTCGTGTGTCATTGCCCATCTTCTTGTGAAAAATTTTATCTTATCTTCAACGTATTCCACAAAAGCTCCATCGATGAACCATTTGTATATTTCAAACATTTCAAAAAACCATCTGTTTCCGGTATCGTTTGCCACATCCATAGCCAAACTCAACAAGGTCCTTGCGGGAGTTTTACCTTGAACCTTATAAACTACGGGAATCAGAAATCGGAAGATAAACATAGACGTGTGATCGTAACCCTGATTTAGGGTATTTTGAAGGTTTTCGTAAAGGATGTTTATGGCAGATTGGAGATTTCCCCCCATCATTTCCGCAACGCCTTTTGCCAGCCTAAGGTTATACTTTTCGATCTCGGATTTAATCTCAAAGTTTTCCTCCACTTTTGGAACTTCTCCTTTGAACATCCTGTAGAGATAATACCTGTACATATAGGATGCCGGAAGTTCTTGTTTGTAAGGTTCAAATGTCTCCTCAAAGTAAGGGTATGCCCTATCGTTTAAACCTATTATTTCAAGGATGTACCTTTTCGTGTCCTTGTACCTTGCTTTCTTGTAAGCCTTTTTCATATTAAAACCCATCATCGCGGTGACTACTCCCTTAGAAAAATCTATGCTATCGGAATACTCGTACCCCAACTTTAAATACCTCCTTACGATATAATACGAGTATCTATACCATCCCATTTTTATGGCTTCTATGGAATATTCCTCAAGTTCCTCCTTATCACCCCTCTTCAGAATCTCCTCAAGCTTCGCCCTAAACTCTTCCCTTCTATTCATAGGACCCTCCTGGCTTTGGGTATTTGGTTTTTCAAGTTTCTTCCGTCATACAATCCCGAACCTATAATATCATCCTTAAATTTTACTATCACCTGTCCCCTTTCAACTCCCTTTATCTCTCCCACCTCAACATCCCTTCCTTTCAAGTAATCCGATAGCTGCTCCTCGCTTATATGTACTATATTTTTTGTTGCATATTTTCCAAAAATTTGTATAACCGCCGTCGTAATTTTTGGATTCCTTGAAAGCCCCCTTGCAAACCTCAACCCCACCCTATTTATACCGTATAGATTTTCGGGTACATCCTCGGACATTATCCAAGCATCTTCACCTGACCTCACAAACTTAAAACCCTCAAACGCTTTATCCTCTATCCCGAACCTTTCCTTTAAAAAATTTAAAATTTCTTTCACGGTGGTATTTTAAAGTTGAAGCCTTATAAACCTCCCCCTCCAATAAACCCCCCTTTTGAACCTTACCCAGTACCAAGACCTTAGGGAAACAAATATAAACAGGATTGAGCCCAAAAAAAGGTGGAAAATCGTATAAAATTCCCGATGGTTCCTGAAAATGTAAAAAGTATAGAGGTTTGCCAGAAGAAAAACGCCGGATGCCAGCCCAAAATCTCCCAATTTTACGAAGTATAATATGAAAAAGAAGGAAGCCAGAGCTTCGAACAGGTGCATGAACCCGAAAGTTAGTGGAAGATAAATTTTTTCAAAAGATAAGAAGTAGAGGTTTTTTGACCAACCATCCAACATATCCCTCAAACTATCGTACATTTTGCATCTCACCCCATAATCCTTTCCGTTTCCTAGGAAAACCTTAAAACCCGAATATTTAACGTTCCTTGCAAGTTCAACATCCTCCAAAATCCTTGAAACTACGGCCTTATGCCCACAAACTTTAAAATAAACCTCCCTTTTTATCATAATAAACTGCCCATTTGCCGCTACTATCTTACTTTTTGGATCCGAAACCTTCTTCGGTTCGTAAATTGAAGAGAGAAATTTGAAAACCATAGGTTGTAAGCTTGCGGAAAATGGAGAATCCGTTATCTGTTTTGGGCTTATGGATACAAGGTCGTAAAGTTTTAACAGGGGTAAAACTTTCCTTATTGAACCTTCCTCCAATCTTACATCTGCATCCAAAAATAGTAATATGTTGCCCTTTGAGGATTTTGCACCAAACCAAAGGGCAAAGTTTTTCCCAACCGCACTCTCACTCTTCTTATCTATCCTTATTACCTTAACCCCATCAAAATTTTTTAAAATTTCGGGCGTTCCATCCGTCGAACCATCATCCACCGCTATAATTTCGTATTCTTCTCCGGAAGAATTTAAGCTATTTCTCAAACTTTCCAAAACATCTCTTACATTTTTCTCCTCGTTCCTTAAGGGTATAATTGCCGAGATCAAAGGTGGAAAATTTTAAAGGGGCGATCTATCGCTTTATTCCATGTCTTTCGGTGCTTGAAGTGATGACATCCTCCTTCTCAAGACTGATGCTTAGGGTATATATTAGGGGGGATGGGAACTAGATGGAGCGTTCACTGGGGAGTATCTTTACTCAAGACCGATGCAGACGGAAACGAAGGTAACCACCCCAAGTCTAAACGTAACAAGTACAACACTTTGTGTAACTTCCCCAACTTCAACCATAACAACCCCAACTTTAATTCAACCTCCGAAGATCAAAGGTTTGATGGATGCTTTGCAGATGTTTTAATCGCTGGGAAAGGATATATAAGCTTAGGGTCAGCTGGAGAGTTTAACGTTAAGGTCTATGGTGTAAGTGGAAACGTTGTGAAGGATGTGAAGGGTAAAGGGGTGCTTAGAATAAACCTTGGAAGGGGTATTTACTTTGTCGAGGTCTTCTTAACCTTATAATACCCATATAATGAAAAGCTTAAACTTTTTTTCAAGCATAAGCTTTATGGGGGCTATGCTTTTAGCCCTAAGCCCCAACAGGTTATATGCCATCTTATGCCCTAACAAGTCTTACTCCTTCGCCATCTCATTTGCTAAAACTTTCGGAGGAAGTGATTGGGACTATGCCTATTCCGTTCAACAGACGAGCGATGGAGGTTACATTGTGGCTGGATATACACGCTCTTTCGGTGCGGGAAGTCGGGACGTATTTCTTCTCAAGACTGATGCATCAGGGAACTTACGATGGGCTAAAACTTTCGGAGGAAGTTATTACGACGAAGCCTCTTCCGTTCAACAGACGAGCGATGGAGGTTACATCGTGGCTGGATATACATACTCTTTCGGTGCGGGATATAATGACATATTTCTTCTCAAGACAGATGCATTAGGGAACTTACAATGGGCTAAAACTTTCGGAGGAAGTAGTTACGACTGGGCCTCTTCCGTTCAACAGACGAGAGATGGAGGTTACATAGTGGCTGGATATACATACTCTTTCGGTGCGGGATATACAGACATATTTCTTCTCAAGACAGATGCATTAGGGAACTTACAATGGGCTAAAACTTTCGGAGGAAGTAATTACGAATTGGCCTATTCCGTTCAACAGACGAGCGATGGAGGTTACATTGTGACTGGATATACACTCTCTTTCGGTGCGGGAGGTGACGTATTTCTTCTCAAGACTGATGCATCAGGGAACTTGCAGTGGGCTAAAACCTTCGGAGGAAGTTATGTAGACTCTGCCTTTTCCGTTCAACAGACGAGCGATGGAGGTTACATAGTGGCTGGAGGGACATACTCTTTCGGTGCGGGATATACAGACATATTTCTTCTCAAGACAGATGCATTAGGGAACTTACAATGGGCTAAAACTTTCGGAGGAAGTGATTACGAATTGGCCTTTTCCGTTCAACAGACGAGCGATGGAGGCTACATTGTGGCTGGAGAGACACGCTCTTTCGGTGCGGGAATTTATGACGTATTTCTTCTCAAGACTAATGCATCAGGGAACTTGCAGTGGGCTAAAACTTTCGGAGGAAGTTTTGATGACTGGGCCTATTCCGTTCAACAGACGAGCGATGGAGGCTACATCATGGCTGGAAGGACATTCTCTTTCGGTGCGGGAAGTCCTGACGCATTTCTTCTCAAGACGGATGCAAATGGGAACATGGGGACGTGTGAAATAGTGGAAAGTGTAACTCCAACTGTAAATACACCAAGTCCAACAGTTACAAACCCAACACCTATTGTAAATTCCCCGACTCCAACCGTAACAAATCCATCTCTAACCGTTACATCGCCAACTTTATCCGTAAGCGAACCCTGCCCACTTTCAATCTCAGAGGAACAAAGGTTTGATGGGTGCTTTGCGGATGTTGTAAGGGTTGGAAAAGGACATATAACTGTAAGTTCGATTGGAGAGTTTAGGGTTAAAATTTACGATGTGAGTGGAAACGTTGTGAAGGATGTAAAAGGTAAAGGAGAGCTTAGGATAAGCCTTAAGAAGGGAGTTTATTTCGTTGAGGTTGTGTCAAGGGAGGGTAAGAAAACTCAAAGGGTTATTGTGAGGTGAGAGGTATGGGCAACAAGCTTGGATCGTTGGCGTTATAGGTGTAGAGACGAAGGTGATTTTGAGATAGCTTACGTCATACCTTAAAAATTCTCCCAAATGCATATCCGTCACCCTTATAATTCACATAGCACATAGCTATGAAAAGGGTAAATTTAGCGCCGATCCTATGCTGGGTAGGAACTGGCGTATTCCTTTCAGCCCTAATGGTAAATAGAGTTTCCGCCATCGCCTTCGCTAAAACTTTCGGAGGAGGTGATTACGAAGAAGCCTATTTCGTTCAACAGACGAGCGATGGAGGTTACATAGTGGCTGGAGTGACAGGCTCTTTCGGTGTGGGAGGTGACGTATTTCTTCTCAAGACAGATGCATCAGGGAACTTACAATGGGCTAAAACCTTTGGAGAAAGTGATTACGACTGGGCCTATTCCGTTCAACAGACGAGCGATAGAGGTTACATCGTGGCTGGATTTACATACTCTTTCGGTGCGGGAGGTGACGTATTTCTTCTCAAGACTGATGCATCAGGGAACTTACAGTGGGCTAAAACTTTCGGAGGAAGTAGTGACGACTATGCCCTTTCCGTTCAACAGACGAGCGATGGAGGTTACATCGTGGTTGGACGGACAAGCTCTTTCGGTGCGGGAAGTGCAGACGTATTTCTTCTCAAGACAGATGCATCAGGGAACTTACAATGGGCTAAAACTTTCGGAGGAAGTGATTGGGACTGGGCCCTTTCCGTTCAACAGACGAGTGATGGAGGTTACATAGTGGCTGGATGGACATGGTCTTTCGGTGCGGGATATAATGACGTATTTCTTCTCAAGACGGATGCATCGGGGAACTTACAGTGGGCTAAAACTTTCGGAGGAAGTAATGACGACTATGCCTTTTCCGTTCAACAGACGAGTGATGGAGGTTACATAGTGGCTGGAAGGACATGGTCTTTCGGTGCGGGATATAATGACGTATTTCTTCTCAAGACGGATGCATCAGGGAACTTGCAGTGGGCTAAAACTTTCGGAGGAAGTGATTGGGACTGGGCCCTTTCCGTTCAACAGACGAGCGATGGAGGTTACATTGTGGCTGGAGTGACATGGTCTTTCGGTGCGGGAAGTTATGACGTATTTCTTCTCAAGACAGATGCATCAGGGAACTTACAATGGGCTAAAACCTTCGGAGAAAGTGATTACGAAGAAGCCTATTCCGTTCAACAGACGAGCGATGGAGGTTACATATTAGCTGGAGTGACAAGCTCTTTCGGTGCGGGAGATTATGACGTATTTCTTCTCAAGACGGATGCTAATGGAGACATAGGAACTTGTGCCATAGTAGGAAGTCCAACTCCAACTGTAAATACACCAAGTCCAACAGTAACAAACCCAACACCTATTGTAAATTCCCCGACTCCAACCATAACAACTCCATCTCTAACCGTTACATCGCCAACTTTATCCGTAAGCGAACCCTGTTCTCTTTCAATCTCCGAGGGACAAAGGTTTGATGGGTACTTTGCGGATGTTTTAAGGGTTGGAAAAGGGCACATAACCGTAAGTTCGATGGGTGAGTTTAGGGTTAAAATTTACGATGTGAGTGGAAACGTTGTGAAGGATGTGGAAGGTAAAGGGGTTCTTAGGATAAGCCTTAAGAAGGGAGTTTATTTCGTTGAGGTTGTGTCAAGGGAGATTAAGAGGGCTGAAAGGGTTATTGTGAGGTAAAATCTATCCCATAATTTCTTAAGTGGAGAACGTCGAATTTCCCAAGATGAACGTACCTTCCCACCCTACTCATCTCGGATAATGCTGTCCTCAGGAATTCCTGCCTTATATACATCAAGGTATTTCTGCATACTACCACATCGAATGAACCGTCCTTGAAGGGTAAGTTTA
>Ga0197143_1000945_pt1 | contig 26655 bp, 31 predicted proteins | sample GBS70_MetaG_FD_148603 | JGI IMG/M metagenome (GOLD analysis project Ga0197143, IMG submission 148603) | Sediment microbial communities from Great Boiling Springs, Gerlach, Nevada, United States - GBS 70_MetaG | ecosystem: Environmental > Aquatic > Thermal springs > Hot (42-90C) > Sediment... | reverse complement strand
CCCCGATACGAAGTCCAGTTTTAAGATGAATAACAAAATCTAAAATAACAACTTTTTTTAATCTAAAACCTTTCATATCTATCCACTCCTTTTTCAAAAGCGGTAAAGTATGCTACAAGAGCCATCATAAGATCCTTTAACTTTTTAAAATCTTCCTTATCCTTAACCTTATCTAAAATTGTTTCTAATATATCCTTGAATTCAGAAGGTATAAGTTGTCTTCCCATAGCATAGTAAATCTTAGGATAGATTAAATTTTTCTTTTTTATAGCTTGGTTTAAATCTCTTTCAGCTTCCTCACAGGCAGAAAGAATTTCGCTAAAAATTTTCCTCAATTGAGATATTGTAATTTTTCCTTTTCCTTGACTAAAATGAAATGCTATCTTATAAGCAATACCATTTTTTGGAATAGCAAAATCTTCTTCTTTTAGGATAGAAAGTTTTTTTATTTTTCCTAGTTTTTCCTTGAGTTCATTCATCGCTTAACCTCCCTTGTTTTCATTAAAAGAAGTTCAAGGAAAATTTCAGAACTTTTTTTAATTTCCATATTTTCCTTATTAATAATAATTTTTGATTTAAAATCTTCACGAACAGAATCATCACTTATATTTCTATATATCTGATAATAGAACATAGGGAAAAAAAGATATTTCCTTTTTAAAATCATATAAATTCTATGAATTAAACTTCTTGAAATTTTACCCTTATACTCCTCTGCCTTTTTCTTAACATCATTATAAACATCTTCAAGTTCGTCAAATGAAATAAATTTATTAAGTATAAAAACTTCTTTCCCTTCTTCCTTAACCTTATCTAAGTTTTTACTTGTTATCTCAGCAGCAAATTTAAAAGGATAATTATAATCAAATAAATTTATACTTGCAGAAATAGATAAATCATTTAAGGTCCATTCTTTAAACTCTTTATTTATTTCAATAGCAAGTTCAATTACTTTATCCCACCTTCCAACTAAAAATAAATCATCACCTCCTGAATAAACAACATAAATGTAATCTCTATATTTCTCAAAAATAAATTTTAAATACATAGAGAAAAATAAATCTATAAATCTGCTTAATCTTGAAACTTCAAAGAAACTATCAATTTGGGAAAATTTAAATCCAAGTTTATTAACATCAATTTTTAAATATGCCAATTTTTTATATCCTTCACCTTCAACAAGCTCATTAAATGGTTTAATCTCTTGAACAAAATTTATAAATTTAAAACCATGTTCAAGCAAAGCTTCACTTAAGATATTTAAAGTATAAAAATCCTCATCAATTGGTTCATTTTCTAAATTTTCTAAAATATCAATATATCCAACATTTTTAAGACCAATACCTCTATTATCTGAAAAAACTAAAAAAGAACCTTTTAGTAATTTTTCACCAAGTTCCTCAAATTTCTTACACCAATCACAAAATTTATCATTATAATATTTTGTTTCAATTCTACAAGAAGGACAAATATCATTAGATCTAATTTTTAGAGAGATATTATTTAAAATTTTATAAAATTTTCTAAATTTTTCTCTTTCAAGTTTTTGGAATAATTCCTTTGACTTTTGTTTATAGTTTTTAAAATCATCTAAGGTTATTTCAACATAAGCAAATGTTAAACCAATAAGACCACTAAAATCTTCTAAAATTATTTTGTTTATTTCGTTTAGTTTTTCAATAACCTTATCTAAAAAATTTGTATTAAATAACAATTGAAATTTACCACCCCCCACATATATCGTATTGAAAACGGGATAATTTATACTATCTAAGATTGACTTTGAAATAATTTCAGGTAATATACTCAAAAAGAAGCTTCTACCTCTTAACCTTTTAACAAAACCTTCAACATTTGTTATATTATAAATGAATTTTTGAATACCATTAATATCCCCTTCAAGTAAAATTGCCTTATCGCTTAAACTTGAAAATGAATTACTAATTGCTCCAAAAATTTTCATATAATCAAAAATACTAAAAAACTTGTAATATGTAAAATAATATATTTGTTTTAGCTTCTTATTCAAATTGCTTTCTTTAAGATAAATGTTAATTTGATTTTTATACTCTTGAATATAATTTTTATCAATCTGAAATTGACCTTTTATTGGCTTTAAATGTCCATAGTTTTTAAGTTCAGTTAATTTATATGTCCATTCGTTTGAAAATAGTGATTGAAAGTTAGGTTTTAAATCCAAATGATTATAAATTTTCTCATATTTTTTTCTATCAAATTCATATTCAAATTCTATACCTAAGATTCTCTCAATTGAATATAAAAATCCTTCTAAATATAACTTGTTATAATCCACAGTTTAAAATTTTAAGGGATAAAATTCGACAAGAAATGCCTTTATTCAAGCTTTCGGCTTATAAATGCCCACTTTTCGACATTGGGGGCTTTGCCCCCCTTAAATCCCCCCTAAAATAAATAATTTTAAAATACTTTTTATAAAATTATTGATTATCAATAACTTATCACTATTTATTGGACAAAACAGGCAAGAAATTATTTCTTTATTTTTTACACCTACTTCTTAGGCATGGGGTTAAGAAATATTTTCTACTAAATCATTTAAAATTGCTTCAAAAAAATTATTATCAATTAAAAAGCTTATTCTTAAATCTGAAATTGTTAAAAATTCAATAGGATATTTAATAATTTTTGAATGAATCTCTGGACTATTTAATAGTCCATATCCAATAACAGAAACGAATTTTTTATTATAATAGCTTTCAAAATTTTCAAATAAGTTTCTGAATTGATTAAAATCACTTTGCTTTATGATTAATATAATACTATCTGATAATTTTTGAAATAAAACAATTTGAATATCATTATTTGTTAGTATCTTCAAAATTTCACCATTATAGCTCATCTTTATTAGAACAACATCTATTTGAGTTATAGATTTTACTTTTGGTGCTTCAAGAAAATTTCCAACCATAGTCCCATCTCCTTTTTCAAAAGAACTATAAATATAAAATGGAAAATTAAATTTTGCTGATAAACTAACCGCCCTTGAATGCATAACTTTTGCTCCAAAACTTGCCATCTCTATTAGCATATCAAAATTAATTTTATCAAATTTATATGAATTTTTAATTCTTGGGTCAAGAGCATAAACACCATCAACATCTGTCCAAATTTCACACCTTACATTACTAAATCTCTTATTTAACTCAATTGCAATAGCAATAGCGGTTAAGTCACTTCCACCTCTCCCAAGTGTAGTTATTTCCTTCTCAATACTAACACCTTGAAAACCTGCTACAATTGGAACTTCATTATTATTTAAGCAATCAATAACTCTATTTAACTTAACTTCCATAATTCTAGCATTATTAAATCTATTTTCTGTAATTATTCCAACTTGTGAGCCTGTAAATGAACGGGAAGGAATACCTATATCATTTAAAGCAATTGATAATAATGCCATTGATATCCTTTCGCCAACAGATACTAACATATCTAATTCTCTTTTGGGAGGATTTTTTGAAATCTCATAAGCTAAATTCAATAAATTATCAGTTGTCTTACCCATAGCAGAAACAATAACCACAGGTTTATAACCTTCAATTATTTTTTCTTCAATTATCTTAGCAACATTCATAATTCTTTCTTTATTAGCAACAGATGAACCTCCAAATTTCATTACTAAAATCATCCTATTTCCTCTATTTTAAATCCATCTTCCATAACCAAAACAACAATGTAATTTAAATCTTCTGGTGCATAAATTGATAGAATTTGATTTGTATCAATAATAGGATAGTATTTTATTTTTGAAACAATATCTTTTAAATCTCCTCTGAATAAAATTCTAAATCTAACACCAAATTTTCTTAAATTATCAACATTTTGTATAATTTCATCATCAAACTTATCAAGAATTAAATCGTAATTTTCATTATTATCCTGGTTTTTATAATTAGAAAAGTATCTCTCAACTTCTTCAATAAAATCATATAAATTTTCAACATCCATAGAAAATCCACAAGCAATTTTATGTCCTCCATAACTACTAAGTAAATCAGAAATACTATTTAGAAAATCAAGCATATTATATCCTAAGGGTGATCTAATTTCTCCAACAATTTTATTATTTTCATCAACTGAAATAGCAATCACAGGCACTTTATAAATTCCTTTAATTTTACTTGCGATATAACCAATATATTGAGGTTCTATATGTCTTAAATCTAAGAGAAGATATCCTTTAACCCTTTTATTCCCATTTTTTATTCTTATAACTTCTTGCTCTAATTTTGATAATATCTCTTTTGTTTTCTTGTAAATTTTAATAAAGTGTTCTTCTATAAACATTTCATCATTAGATAACAATAATTCCACAGCAATATGTCTAAATCCTTCAGTATGAATGTTTGAAAGGAACGGAATAATAGAATATAAATTTGGACTTTGACCAGTTATCATTGAAAAAACCTTAAATAAAGGAAAGCTATATCTGTTTATTAGTTCTTTTGCTAAATCTACAATAATTTTATTTTCTGAAAACATAGGGACTTTATCCGCTATTATTCCAAGTGCTGAATAAATAATAAGTTCAGGCATATTTGATATAATGTAATTTATATCATATTTAAATTTCAAATTAAGAAGACCAATTGCAATTTTTAAGCTCAATAAAGAAGCAGAAATATGAGGAAATGAACCACCCATCTTCGGATTTACAATTATCGCCTTAGGTAGTTGTTGAGGTAATTCATGATGATCTGCTATAATCACACTAATGCCTTTTTCATTTGCATATTCAACCTCTTCATAACTACTCAATCCCGTATCAACACATATTATTAATTTTATATTGTTTTCATAAGCATAATCAACACCAAATTTGTTTAATTTATGACCCTCACTATTTCTCTTAGGAATATAGTATATTGGATTTGCTTCAAGCATATTTAAAGTTTTTATTAAAATTGCAGTAGAAGTTGCTCCATCTAAATCATCATGTCCCCAAATAAGAATTGTTTCTTTTGAAGCATATTTAAGAATTTCTTTTAATGCTAATTCCATATTAGGAATTGCCCTCGGTGGTAATAGATTTTCAATTGTAGGTTGGAATAGACTTTTCACAAGATCTAAATCACTTATTCCTTTTTTTATAAGAACTTTTATTATCTGTGGATGTAATTTATACTCATTTTCTAAAATTTGTTCAATATTCATATTCTCTTACCTCCTTACATACCAATCTACATAAGCTTTTATACCTTCCGCTATATTCTTTGAAATTTCATTTTGATAGTTCTCATCTGATAAAAGTTTTGCCTCCTTTGGATTTGATATGAATCCAAGTTCAACTAAAACAGACGGTGAATAAACACCTCTTAAAACATAAAATCCTGCTTGTTTAATACCTCTATCTTTTCTATCTTTGTTTATTTTTTGATGAATAAAAAATGCTAACTTTTGGGATTCTTTTAAATAAGCATTTTGTAATATATCAGAAATAATGAATTTAAGTAAGTCATTATCCTCAACTTCATATTTTATAACCGAATTTTCTAATGTTTCAACCGCTCTTTCCTCATCTGTTCTTGCTGTTGAAAGAAAATAGGTTTCAGGACCTTCTGCATTATCAAATTCTGAATAGTTACAATGAATGCTAACAAACAATTTAGCATTGAATTTTTTAACAATTTCTGCTCTTTCTTTCAATGAAACAAAATAATCATCATCTCTTGTTAAAACCACCTTAAAGCCATACTCCTTTTTTAAAATATCTCTTATTTTCTTGCTTACACTTAATGTTATATCTTTCTCTTTTATTCCCCATTTTCCAATTGCTCCCGGATCTTTACCACCATGTCCTGGATCAATAACAATATACCCAAAATTGCCGTATGAGTAAATTATAAATTTTAAAACATTTTTTTCTTTAATTTTTTTATAAGAGCCATATTTAGGTGTTATGAAAATTTTAAAGAATGCTCCCTCTTTTGTATGAAAAATTGTTATAGAATCTATAACTTCACTATCACTATTAACATAATTATATTTGGGGTAAAATCCATCTCTTATATGGATAATTAAGCTATTTTCATCAAACCAAACTTGTTCATCTAAACTCTTTGAAAAATAAAAATTCAATATACAACTATCATTTCCTTCAATAAATTCAAATCTTTTAATTGTTTCAATAGCTCTAAAAAATTCGTTATTTTTATAATCCCAAAATATAGGATTTGATGTTAATCTATAAATAATTAATGCAATGCTATTTCCATCTAAGAAAAGTTTATTATCTTCAAATTTATAACTCATTTTGAAATTTTTGCCTTTATAAGAAAATATGCTTTCTTTAAAATTAAAGTAAATTGTATCATTTTTATAAGTGGCAAAATCTTTCTTAAAATTTATTGAATAGATTGAAAGGATGCTATCAAGAGCAAACATCATAATTCTGTTCCTTCAAGAGCTTTACTACAAGGGCAATTTCTTTCATTTGGTATAAATTCAAGGGAATTTAAAATAATTCTTTTGATATTTTCCAAGTTTTTTTTCATATTTTCAATAACTTCAACTGTTGTTAATTTCTCTTCTTTAATGCCAGCAGCATAATTTGTTACAACACTTATTGAAGCATAACAAATTTCAAGCTCTCTACTTAAAATAGCTTCACTAACCATAGTCATTCCAACAATATCACAACCAATAGTTCTTAACATTTTTATTTCAGAAGGTGTTTCAAGTCTTGGACCTTCCATTTGAGCATAAACCCCAAATTCATTAATATCTATGTTTAAATTTTTAGCACTTTTAATTAAGCATTCTCTTAAAATTGGACAAAGTGGTTGAGTTAAATCAATATGAATAACTTTCGGACCCTCATAATATGTTAGTGTCCTTTTTGAAAAATCAATAAAATCTGAAACTATTATAATTTCATTTGGTTTTTTCGTAATACCTCCTACTGCAGAAACACTTATAATTCTTTCAACATTTAGCATCTTAAAGGCATATATGTTTGCTTTATAATTTACTTTATGAGGTGGAATTGAATGTTCCCTTGAATGTCTTGGAAGAAAATATATTTCAAATTGATTATATTTAGTATGTATTAATCTATCAGATGGTTCTCCAAATGGTGTTTTAATTTCAATTTCATCAATAATTTCAATTCCTTGGAAATTATACAATCCACTCCCTCCAATTATTCCTATTTTCATGCTTGATTAATTCTCTTTTCTAATTCATCTTTATTCATGAAAACTTGAATTTGATAACCTTCCGCTATTTTTTTACCATCTTCATTATAACCTTCAATATCACATATAAATTTATTATTTTCAACATTTCTTAATATTGCTCTAATTTGAACTTTTTTACCAATTTTCGTAGGTGCCAAATGTTTTATACATATACTATAACCTATGCCTTGCTCATTATCTTCCAAGTACTTTTCTAATAGTTTTCTTGCACAAAGTTCAGCATGATAAACTAAACTCCATGTTGAATACAAATTGTGAATTAAAACACCTTCAAATTCAGCTCTCATTGTTTCATCTGTTATTACTTCAATTTCATAATAATCTCCAATTGTATATGGTTTCATTTTCTCTTTGCTGGTTCCTTATTTTCATGATTAACAAGCCAATCTCCACTTCTATATGGTTCATATTCCATATGCATAGGAAAATCTTTCCTTAATGGATAACCTTCATAATCTTCTGGTAATAGTATTCTTCTTAAATCTTTATGACCTTCAAATATAATACCGAATAAATCATAAACTTCTCTTTCCTGCCAATTTGCTCCATAGAAAATATCACTTATTGTTTCAATTTTTGGATTATCTCTTAAAACAATACATTTTAGATATTCCTCTTTATTTTCTGAAAGATTTCTAAAAAGATAAATTAATTCAAAATGCTCTTTTTTATCTATCGCAGTTATAAATGCTAAATAATCATATCCACTTTCTTTAAGCTTTTTAACTTCATTTCTTATTTGATCTTTTTGAACAATTTTCATAGTTGAAAATTTTAAAGTTTAAGTAAAAATTTTTGGTGTTTTGTCCAATAATTCTAAAATTATTTATTTTATTATGTTTTTCCCACTCACTCTATAATAGAGCCCCCCTTATTTAAATGCTAGTCCTTTAAACTTTCAGAATTTTACAAAAGGAGGTAAGAGATATGAGAATGTTCATAACTATAACAATTCTTTTAGGTGGTATAGCATATGCTGAAAAGTTTTCAGCTGGTCTAAACATTGGATATGCTTCTCTCACTCAATCGTATAATACAGAGGGTAATGTTCAAGATATAGGAGGTACATATTCTATATTGAATTTTGGTTTGAATGTTAGATATTACATTCTTTCACCTGAAATTGGTCCAAAGGTATATCTTGGAACAAAATTTAATTTTTCACAACATCAAATTTCACTAAATGTCGGAAATTCAATAAGTTCTGGATTTTCTCCTCAGCACTTAAATCTATTACTTGGGGGTTCATATTTATTCGTTAATGGTTTTCTTGGATTCCAACTCGATTTAGGTCCAAAGCCTGATTTAGATAAGTGGGTAAATCCAGACAGACAGAATGCTATTTTATTCGGTATTGGAGCTAATATCCCATTTATGGCAGGTTTAGGAGATTTTCATGCTAATCTTAGCTATGCTTTAACCTTAGAAAAAGAAGAAAATACAAAGCGTTATGACGAGGGAGATATTTTGCTATTTGTTGTTGGTGGAGGTTATAAATTTGGAATTTCTGAAGTTGCTTCCTTAGGTTTTGGTCTTGACTTTATTTACAGGTTAAAAACTGAAGGAAAAATAGGAAACAATACTGTTTCTAATTCTTCTTCTTCTAATTTTTCAATTATGCCATATCTAAAATATAAAACTGGTCCAATTTCTGCTTGGGTAAAATTGGGAGCAGCTGATGAGTATGGCTATTATGGATTTTCATTAATGGGTAAGAATTCATTTGTTACAAGGCTTGGAGTTACTGCTGGTTTAAGTGTTTCATATTAAGGGGCTTTTTGCCCCTTTTAAAATTTAATTTTTCATAAATTGCTTTGTCCAATAAATAGTGATAAGTAGTTGATAATCAATAACTTATGTTATGTTATCTTGAAACCATATAAAAATGAAGTTTTTTTAGTATTGAAGCCAGTTTCATCTATTTCAGCAAAATAAAGATTTAATGAACATTTCAGAATTATTGGACAAGACAAGTAAAACATGCTTTGTCCAATAAATAGTGTTAAGTGATTGATAATCAATAATTTATAAAGATTTTAATGAAATTATTGAAATAAAGGGGGATTTAATGGGGGGCTTCGCCCCCAATGCCGAAAAATGGGCATTTATAAGCCGAAGGCTTGAATATAGGGTGGGTAGGGAAAATATAATAAAATAAATACTTTCAGAATTATTGGACAAGGTATTCATAAATCGTTAACTACCTTTAAAATTTTCATCCTTAATAACAAAACCTTTAAAAAGGAGGTAAGAGTATGAGAAGATTGCCAGTTAGAAGGTCAATAATTGATGAGATCTTTGAAAGACCATTTTCACTACTTAGGGAGTTTGAAAAATCCTTCTCTGACGCAATTACAAGTTTGGAAGATAGAAAGTCAATTGTATGGTCGCCTAAGGTAGATATGATTGAAGAAGATGATAGATATGAAGTCATTGTTGAACTTCCAGGTGTGAATAAGGAAGATGTAAAGGTTCATGTCAAAGACAATATTCTTACAATTACTGGTGAAAAGAAGGAACATTATGAAAAGAAAGAGAGAACTCAAATTCATTATCAATCAATATGGTATGGTAAATTTCATACTGAAATCTCATTACCGACAGATGTTGAAGTAGATAAAATTTCCGCTCAATTTAAGAATGGGGTTCTAAAATTAACTATTCCAAAGTCTGAAAAACAGAAAGGTAAGGAAATTCAAATTGAATTAAAAGAGTAGGGGGCTTTTCCGCCCCTATATTATTTTTTTAATAATAATTCTAACAATATCAAGTTGAATATCACTCTTAGCAATAATTACAAGATAAGTGCTTATTGTTCTGTGAAAAATATATACAATTTCTCTTTCAAGAATTAATGTTTCATTTTGCTCTATAAATTTTCCGAATTTTCTAATAAATTCTGAAACTCTATTTGCTATTTCTATTTTTTTATTTGAAAAAGCAAAATCAATATATTCAATTTCAATAATTTCTGATTTATCACTTTCAAAATAATACAAAATACATATTATTGAACCAATTTTTTGTAATTCGTTTACAATAGAATTAGCGTCAATAAATGTTGTTAAGGCAGGTAAGTTTGGGCTTTGAAATGTTAAATTTAATAATGCTTCATCAACTTTAAGGTCAACTGTTTTTTCTTTCATTAAATTATTTGTTTTAATAATATAAACACGTTTTATAGGCAATTTTATAATTCTTTTCAAAGCTTCAATTCCAACATAACTTTCATATTCTGCATGATAAATTTTTCTATCATTTACATAGATTTTTGCGATTTTTTCAAATTTACCTCCTTCTGAAATAATAATAATTGTGAGAGGTGTTTTTGTTGTCTGAATACTTTGGATAACATCAATGGCATGAATTTCGTTATTTATTTCTTTCAAGTCTTAAATTTTAAAGCAAAAGTTTTATGCCTTGTCCAATAATTCTAAAAGTATTTATTTTATTATGTTTTTCCCACCCGCTCTAAGAATAAGCCTTCGGCTTATAAAGCTTCGCCCCCTTAAATCCCTTTTATTTCAATAATTTCATTAAAATCTTTATAAGTTATTGATTATCAACTTAAACTATTGCTTATTAATAATTACTTTTACATTTACATTATCTGGAATAATTTTAATATCACCAAATGGTTTTTTAAGAGGAACTTTAATTTCAAATGTTTTAAATCTATCTGATATATCAATATCTTCTGTTTGGATATATGGGATATTTAAGGATTGACTTTCTGATGCAATAACATCTACAAATTTTGGTTCAACAATAATACTATCTACAAAATATCCTTCCTTTGGTTTCCCTTTTAAATTAACTTTTACTTCCCTTCTTTTCTGAACAATTTTTTCAATAATAACATTTAATGTTTCAGGATAAATTCTAATAATTTTTATTTCCTTAGGAAACGTAAAAAAATCTTTTAGAATTATTGATAAATTTCCAACTCTTTGAGGTTCTATATTTATTTCTAATAATTTTTTTCTAAATGCTAAAAAAATTAGATCTTTTGCTTTCCCTGAAACTTCAACATAAACTTTATTTGTACCTGGAATTATTCTAAAATAATCTGGATAATTTAATTCTAAATGATAATCAAAGCTAACTATTATAACTTTATCAAGTTTTACATAAACAAATACAAACAAGCTAATTAGAATAGATAAAAAGAAAATTGCTTTATTCTCTTCCATATAAAATACTTAATAATCTTTCTTTAAGCTCTTCTCTTTCAAGAGGGGATGATAGTTCTCCCTTAAAAGCTATTCTTATAGTTTGTCTTTCCTCTGATATAACAATTGATATAGCATCACAAAATTCAGTTATACCTAAGGCTGCTTCATGTCTTGTCCCCAAAAGAGGATCTGTAAGTTTTGAACTTCTTGGTAATTTAACACTTGCATAAGGTATTCTGTCTTCCTTTACAATAATTGCTCCGTCATGAAGTGGATTATCTGGATAAAATATACTTTCTATTAAATGAGAAGATACTTTCGCATCTATTTCAATTCCTCCTTCTGTAAATGCTTCTAAATTCATTCTATTTTGAATTACTATTAAAGCACCATAACCCTTTTCACTTATTCTATAACAAGCGTCTATGATTTCTTCTATTGGGATCTTAGGCGCTCTTGTAAGTAATCTCAAAATTCTATTTTGTCCAATACTTGCTAATAATCTTCTTATTTCTGGTTGAAATAAAATAATAAGTGCTATAATTCCTACTGTCCTAAAAGCGTCTATTAGAAAACTCATTGCTGACAATTTTAATATATCTGCTAGAAAAATTATAATTAGCAGTATAAGAACACCTAAAATAATATATAATGTTCTTGTTCCTTTAAATAATTTTAAAAACTGAAAAACTATGAACCATAATAATAAAAAATCAATTATGTCCAAATATGAAAATTCAACATTTTTAAAAATTTTAATTAAGTCATTCATTTAAACTTATAAATTTTTCCATTCAAGAAATCAATAAAATATATATAATTCCTGTAAAATTGTAAATCGGAAATTTCATAGTTACTATCAAGTAAAATTTTACTTTTAAAAACATCTTTAAATCTACTCCACTCTAAGATTTTACCATCCTTAAAACTTACAATTATTTTTTCGTTTTGAATTATAAATGAGGTAGGAACTTGGTTATAATTAAATTTTATAATTGGTTCAATATTAACATAGTTTAATTCTTCGTATAAGGGAAAAATACCTGTATTTTCCTCGTTGATCTTAGCAATTATAAAAATTTTTTCACTTTTATCACTTTTAATTTTTATGGGCTCGTAAAAACCACTTGCTAACAAAAATAACTTATTTTGTTTCAGTTTATAAACTTTATCTTTAACTGCTATAAAAAGATTATTTGATGTATCTTTTGTAATTTTTATTGTTGAATTGACCTCGTACTTTGGAAAGTTCGTTATTATATGTTCTAATTTATTTTTATAAAATTTTGAAATTGTTCCTTCATGAGCAATAAAAATTGTATCGCTTATAATTTCAATATCGTAAGATGGTTGATTTAAATTTTTTACAAGTAAAATAGGTTCAGATTTTAAATTTTCTAAAAACCAGAGATTCCCTGTGATTTCAAGAACATAAAAGTTGTTTTTATAAATTTTAAAAGATACGGGTCTTGAAAACGAAAATTCCGATGAATCTACAATTAATGAAATAATTAGGAACATAAGTTAGATTAAAATTTTAAACGATATGCTTTAAAATTTTCGCACTTATGAAAGTAAGGGCTTCTATTAAAAAAAGATGTGATAAATGTAAAGTTATAAGAAGAAGAGGAAAAGTTATGATAATTTGTGAAAATCCTAAGCATAATCAAAGACAGGGGTGATAAATTATGGCAAGAATAGCAGGTGTTGATTTACCAAAAAACAAGCCTGTTTTTATAGGTCTTGAAAGAATTTATGGCATAGGAATTCCCCTTGCTATGAAAATTCTAGCCCAATTAGATATTGAGCCTCATAAAAAGGTTAAAGATTTAACAGAAGAGGAAATTTCAAAACTAAAAAATGTAATTGAAAACTTAAAAGTAGAAGGAGCATTAAAAGCAGAAATTCAAAGGAATATAAAAAGGTTAATAGATATAAAGTGTTATAGAGGAATAAGGCATTTAAAAGGATTGCCTGTTAGAGGCCAAAGGACAAGACATAATGCAAGAACTAGAAAAGGTCCAAGAGGTAATATATTTAAGAGGAAGAAAAAGGGAGGTTAATAATGTCAAAATCAAAAAAGAAAGTAGGTCCTTATGGTATAGCACACATTCAATCAACTTTTAATAACACTATTGTTACTATAACTGACTTAGAAGGTAATACAATTGCTTGGGCTAGTGGTGGTAGTGTAGGATTTAAGGGAACAAGAAAAGGAACGCCTTTTGCAGCAAGTAAAGCAGCGGAAGCAGCAGCAAAAGCTGCAAAATCAGTAGGTATAGAAAGTGTAGAAGTTAGAGTTTCAGGTCCAGGTCCTGGTAGGGAAACTGCTATAAGAGCACTTGTTAGTGCTGGTTTGAAAGTTCATGCTATTAAGGATGTTACGCCTATTCCTCATAATGGTTGTAGGCCACCTAAGAGAAGGAGGGTATAATGGCAAGATATACAGGTCCAAGATGTAGGCTTTGTAGAAGGGAAGGTGTAAAATTATTCTTAAAAGGACCAAGGTGTCTTACAAATAAATGTGCTTTTGAAAGAAGACCTTATCCACCTGGTATTCACGGACAAAAAAATAAGGGGACAAAACTAACAATATATGGAATACAATTGAGAGAGAAGCAAAAAGTAAAAAGAATATATGGTGTTTTAGAAGGACAATTTAGAAGGTTTTTTGAATTAGCAAAAAAATTACCTGGAAATACAGGTGAGAATTTGCTAATTTTATTAGAAAAGAGACTAGATAATGTTGTTTATAGAATGGGTTTTGCTAAGAGCAGGGCGCAAGCAAGACAATTTGTAAGGCATGGACATATCTTAGTAAACGGTAGAAGAATTGACATTCCTTCTTATCTTATAAAAGTAGGAGATATTATTATTGTTGATGAAAATTTTAGAAATAATTATGAGCTTAATAGTGCTATTGAATTTCAGAGATCTTTACCAAAGGTTGATTGGATTGAAGTTGATTATAATAACTATATAGGGAAAATTTTAAGAGAACCTCAAAGGGTAGATATTGGTCTTAATATAAAAGAAAATCTTATAGTTGAGTTATATTCAAAATAGGAGGATAAGGATGAACATTGTAAATTTTTTGAATCCAAAAGGTTTTTATATTGATGAAATATCAGAAAACTATGTTAGGATAGTAATTCCTCAAATGGAAAAAGGGTATGGAATTACTATTGGGAATACGTTAAGAAGAGTTTTATTATCATCAATTGAAGGTTATTCTGTTGTTGCAGTTTATATTGAGGGTGCAGTTCATGAATTTTCTGCTATTGAGGGAGTTTTAGAAGATGTTCCATATATTTTGCTTAATATAAAGAAAGTAAAATTTAAAATTGATGAAAAAATCGTTTCTTTGCCTGTCAAGGTTCTTATTGATGTTGAAGGTCCAATAGAAGTAAAAGCAGAGCATATTCAATTACCCCAAGGAGTTGAAATAATAAATAAGGAACAGTATATTGCGACAATAACATCTCAAAAGAAATTTTATGTTGAAATATATTTAGATAAAGGAATTGGATTTGTTCCAAAAGAAGATTATCCAGAAGAATATAAAGATTTATTTAGTTTTGGGGTGATTTTCGTTGATGGTAATTTTTCACCTATTGAAAAGGTTAATTGGACTGTTGAAAAGACAAGATATGAAGCATATATGGATAAAGATAAACTAATACTTGAAATTTGGACAAATGGAACAATTTCTCCTATTGATGCTTACTATAAAGCTATTGAGATATTAGAAAGACATATAAACCTTTTAAAGAATCAACTTCCAAAGCCGGAAGAAGAAGAGTATATTGATATTGAGGATTTAAATAAGAGAGTTGAGGAAATAAAGAAGAAGCCAATAAATGAGCTACCAATACCACCAAAAGTTTTAGAATTTCTCTCTAAGAAAGGTATTAAAACAATAAGTGATTTAATATCTTATACTGAAGAGGAAATAAATGATTTTTATATTGAAGCGGGTTTTTCAAATAGAGAGTTTGAGGAACTTAAAAGGAAAATTTATTCTTTTTCTCTTGCATTTTTACCAAAATCAAGGAGCTAATTATGAGACATTTAAATAAAGTTAAAAAACTTTCAAGAGAAAGAGAACATAGAAAAGCTTTACTTAGAAACTTAGTAAGGAGTTTATTTGAGAATGGTACGATTATAACAACAACTGTTAAGGCGAAAGCTTGTAAGAGTGTTGTTGATAAAATTCTTTCAAGAGCTATGGAAAATTCAGTTCATAATAGAAGAATAGTTAATAAATTCCTAAATGATAGGAAACTAACTAAAAAAGTTTTTGATGAAATTGCTCCACTTTATAAAGAAAATAATATAAAAAGTGGATTTACAACTATTATAAAATACGGATATAGAAGAGGTGATAATGCTGAGCTTTCTATTTTGAAATTATTAAAATTTCCAAAAAAGGAACAACAAAATGAGCAAACATCTCAATGAAGAAAATTTTGAATTAGCAATAAAAGAAAGTGGTAATATTGTTATTGATTTTTGGGCAGATTGGTGTATGCCTTGTAAAGTTTTAGAGCCAATTCTTGAAGAAGCTGAGAAAGAACTGAATATAAAATTATATAAAGTAAATGTTGATAATTATCCCAATTTAGCAGAAAAATATAATATTCTATCAATTCCAACATTATTATGTTTTAAAAATGGGGATTTGGTAGGTAGAATAACAGGTGCTATGCCTAAGCAGAGATTATATAGTAAGTTAAAAGAAATTTTTGGACTATTTTAAAGGAGGTTTTTGAATGAAAGTTTTAGACAAGAAAATTTGGACTTATGAGCAAATAGATGAAATTCCAGAACATTCAATAATTTTAAATGGTAAAGAGGTTGAAATTATGGCAAGTTCAGATATTCACGCTGTATGGTTAGGTCAAATTTATTTAAAATTGTATAGGCTTTATAAAGATTCCTATTGGATTCTTATTGGCGAGATTGGTATTTTGATAAGTAGAGAACCATTAATTATTTTAGCAAGTGATATTGCTATGATCTCAAAATCCAAAATGCCCAAACTAAAAGGAAGAATTTTAGAAATTACACCTGATTTAGTTATAGAGATTGAGAAAGAGAAAGAAGAAGTTAAGATTGAGGAAAAGATTAATTATTATAGTTCTATTGGTATTAAAAAGCAGATATGGGTTTTATTAAGCAAGAGGGAGGTTTTAGTTGTTGAGGATAATAAGAGTGTTATTTATAGTTTTGATGATGAGATAGAAGTTCTTGAAGGAAAGAAAATAAAATTATCAGATATTGAAAAGGAGGTTGAACTATGAGAGTTAAAACGGGTTTTGTTAGAAGAAGAAAACATAAAAAAATTTTGAAATTAGCAAAAGGTTATTATTTATCAAAATCAAAAGTTTTTAGGAGAGCTAACGAACAAGTAATAAGGTCATTATATTATTCTTATATCCATAGAAGAGAAAGGAAAAGAGATTTTAGAAAGCTTTGGATTATTAGGATAAATGCTGCTCTTAGGGAATTTGGATTAAATTATTCAAAGTTCATTTATGGTCTTAAAAAACTTAATATAAATTTAAATAGAAAAGTTCTTTCAGAAATGGCTATAAATGATCCTCAAGCTTTTAAGAAACTTGTTGAAGATGTGAAGTTAGTTTTAAATGCATAACTTAGAGGAAATTAAATTAAAGGCATTAGAAGAGTTAGAAAGAATTAAAAATTTAAACGATTTAAATGAATTTAAAATTAAATATCTTGGTAAAAAAGGTATTATTACTGAAATGATTAAAAATTTAAAAACTCTAACACTTGAAGAAAGAAGAATTTTTGGAGCTAAGTTAAACGAAATTAAAGACTTCTTAGAAGAAAAGATTGAAAAAAAGAAAGAAGAATTGATTGATTTAGAAGGTGATTTTTACGATATATCATTATTGGGTTATAAAAGGGAGTTTGGTAATATCCATCCTATAACAAGAGTTTTTAATGAAATTATTGATATTTTTTTAAGTATGGGTTTTAGTATTGAAGATGGACCTGAAATTGAAGAAGATTGGTATAATTTTACCGCTTTAAATATCCCAAAATACCACCCTGCAAGAGATATGCAAGATACATTTTATTTAGAAAATAATAAACTTTTGAGAACTCATACATCACCAATACAAATTAGAACAATGGAAAAAAATAATCCTCCTATTAGAATAATAGCACCAGGAAGAGTTTTTAGGAGAGATGAATTAGATGCTACACATTCTCCTGTCTTCCATCAACTTGAGGGATTATATGTTGATAAGAATGTTTCATTATCTGATTTAAAAGGAACAATTGAGATTTTTATTCATAAATTGTTTTCAAAAGATATAGAAATTAAATTTAGACCTTCATATTTTCCATTTACTGAACCAAGTTTAGAAGTTTTGATATATAAGGATAACAAGTGGTTGGAAATTCTTGGAGCGGGTATGGTTCATCCTAAGGTTTTGAAGAATTGTAATATAAATCCTGAAATTTATAGTGGATTTGCTTTTGGTCTTGGTATTGAAAGAATAACAATGATAAAATATAATATAAACGATATAAGACTTTTTTATGAAAACGATATAAAATTTTTAAAGCAAATAAAAGGAGGTTAGAGATATGAAGAAGTTGATTATATTTATAAGTTTGCTCCTTTGGTCATGTGCACCAAGTAAAGCTAAGATAATGGTTGCACTACCTCTTGAAAAGTCTGGTTTAAGCTATGGAATAGATGCTAAGAATGGTTTAAATCTTGCTGTTCTTGATCTTGGCGAAGAAAATATAACATTTAGTTATTGTGATACAGAGGGAAAAGCGGAAAAGTTCAATGAATGTTATGAAAATGCCAAAAAACAAGGTGTAAGTATTGTTATTGGTCCTATTCTTACAAGAGAAATTGACAACAAATCCATAGAGTTGATAAATAAGTATAAAATTCCTGTTATTTCTCCTTCTATAACAACGGATGAAATTTTTAATAAAAGTGAATATATATTCGGTGTTTCTGCTTCTAATTCAATAATTGCTGCTAATTTAGCATACGTTTTGAGAGAAATTGGTGTTAATGAGGTTATTATTGTAAAAGATCCGAATAATGAATATTCTATTGATATTTCCGAGAAAGAGAAAAAAGCATTAAATAGATATAATATAACTGTTGTTGATGAGGTTAATTTTAGAGGTTCAAGAACAGATTTAATAAATGACTTGAAAAATTCCATTTCTAAGTTTAAAAAAGAACAAAAATCACCTGTAAGAGGCAAATCAAAAAAAGGTGAAGAACCTAAAATATCTACTAAGAGTGCAATTATTATAAATACTTATGCTGTTGATTTAGATAAAATTCTTTTGGATATAAGAGAGCAGTTAAAGTACGATGGGATATTAGCAGGTCCTGATGCTTGGGATGAAATAAAGGAACAAGCAGTTCAAATTCCTGGTGAAAACTTTTATGTTGCTCATTTCTTCCCATTAGAAAATAATAAAACGCAGGAGTTTTTCAATAAATATAAACAACAATTTAATACAATACCTTCCTCTTGGTCCGCTTTAAGTTATGATGCTTTGAGTATAATAATAAATGCTATAAGAGAAGCAAAAGCTATTGAAACTCAAAGAATACTTTTAAGAATTAAATATCAAGATTATAATGGTCTTACAGGAAGAATTTACTATGGAGGTGATAATAAGCCAGATGATAAATCTGTTGTAATTATAAAATATACAGGTGATAAAAAGGGATTTGTAAGGAGAACAAATGTTGCTGGAACAATCGCTCAATAGGGGGCTTTTGCCCCTATGAAAATTATTAAGAAATTACAAGATGGTTCTGATAGAGTTTTTTATAGAGTTCAAATAAAAAACAGGACTTATATTCTCCTAAAAGAAACAAAATTATTTAGATTTAAGAGTTATTTAAAAATTGCTAAGGTTCTTAAAAATCTAGCTCCCAGAATTTATAATTATAACGAAGAAAAACTTGAAATTTTAATGGAAGATTTAGGAGATTTAAGCTTATTTGAATATATGAAAACAAATGGAAATTATGAAATTTATTATAATGTAATTTCAGTTTTAAAAGAAATAGAAAATATAATTGAGGAAGTTCCGACATTTGATGTTGAACATTTAAAATACGAGATAGACTATTTTTTGAACTTTAATCCTCAATATGAACATTTAAGAGAAATTTTATATAAGAATTCAGAGGAAATATCAAAGTTTAATTATGTTTTTATGCATAGAGATTTTCATTCAAGAAATATAATAGTAAATGATAATAAAATAAGAATTATAGACTTTCAAAATGCTCATATTGGACCAAAAGGTTATGATCTTTCAAGCCTTTTAATAGATCCGTATGTGAATTTAGATGAAAAAATTGTAATAGATTTATTTAAATTTTATAAAGAAATAAACCAAGAAGAATTCTTGAAAATTTCAATTCAAAGGATATCGCAAGTGTGTGCTGCTTTTAAAAAACTTTCAATAAATAATCCATTTTTCAGAAAATTTGTTCCAATAGCTATTAGTAAGTTTGAGAATTTTATTAAATACCTGATTTGTCTAGTAATTCTGGAAATATCTATTTTTTTTGGCATTGAGGGGCTTCGCCCCCTAAGATTCATGTCTATATGTTTGAGATTATTTTAAAAATTTCATTAAAATTTTTTATTTTAATTTCAATTACTAGTTCATTATTTGGAATTTTTTCATCTTTTAATTTTATTACATAAGTTTCGTATTTAAGAATCCTTGAAGATTTTATGAACTTTTCAACATTAAATCCGATTGTTAAAATAATTAATCCTGAGAGCTTATTTTCTCTAATAGTTCTATCTAATTCAAGAAACGATTTATATGGAAATTTATGCTCATAAATTAAAAATCTTAAAATTTTATTTTCATTTTTAATTTCGCAAAATTCATTTTGAATATTCAAATTTTTTTTAAAAAGTTCAAGTTCAAAAACATCTTTAAATAAAATTATGAAACATTTCATAGTTTTTTAACTTTTATAAGTTTTGATATATCTAAGCTTAAAATTACTTCATTTTCTACAAGAATTTTCATGTATCCTGCAACTTCGTTCTTTTCAATAACCTTACCTTTATTATTTGGAACAACAAAATTTTCATATAAAAATTTCGTTAGCCTATAATCATTATCTGGAATTTCAATAACTATGAAATTATCATTATTTGATAGTTCTGATAATAGTAAATTATCAGTTTTTGGTAGATTTCCTCTTTCATCAGGAATTGGATGACCGTGGGGATCAAATCTTGGTTTTCCGAGAAATTCGTAAATTGCCTTTGCTAAGTCACTTGATATATAATGTTCAAGATTTTCAGCTTCATTATGTAATTTTTCATAATCATAACCTAAGCTTTTTAATAAATATAATTCAATTAGTCTATGGTGCCTTATTACTTCAAGAGCTATTTTTTTACCAATTTCAGTTAATTTAATATCCGAATATCTCTCATGTTTAACAAGCCCCTTTTGTTCTAATCTATCTACCATTTCACTTACAGAAGATGGTTTTGTTCCTATACGTTTTGAAAGCTCAACAATGCTACATTTTCCTTTTTCTTCAATTTCATAATATATATTTTTTAAATAATCTTCCATAACAGGTGTTAATTTTATTTTTTCTTTCATAGCTCTAAAACTTCTTTAAAATAGTTTATTGTTTTTATCAAACCTTCACTTAATGTAATTTTTGGTTCCCAATTTAGTAATTTTTTTGCTTTTGAGATATTTGGTCTTCTTTTTCTTGGATCATCTTCAAGTGGTGGTAAAAATTCAAAACCCTTAGTTTGGGGTAAAATATCTTTTATGAGATTTGCAAGTTCTAAAATTGTAAATTCTGAAGGATTCCCAAGATTAATAACTTCTCCATTTAAATTATTATATATAGAAACTCTAAAAATCCCTTCAATTAAGTCATCAACATAACAAAAACTTCTCGTTTGAGAACCATCTCCATAAATAGTTAGTTTTTCACCTTTTAAAGCTTGAACAATAAAATTTGATATTACTCTCCCATCATTTATTCTCATTCTTGGTCCATAAGTATTAAAAATTCTAATAATTCTAACATCTAAGTTGTAAGTTCTATAATATGCCATAGTAATTGCTTCTGAAAATCTTTTTCCTTCATCATAAACACTTCTTGGTCCTATTGGATTTACATTTCCCCAATAGCTTTCATCTTGTGGATGGACAAGTGGATCTCCATAAACTTCACTTGTTGAAGCTAAAACAAATCTACTATTAAATTTCTTTGCTATATCAAGGCAATTTTTTGTTCCTATGGAATTTACCATCATTGTTTCAATTTTATATTTGTAATAGTCCGCAGGACTTGCAGGTGAAGCAAAATGTAAAATAATATCAGGTTTAAATCCATTTAAATGATTCTCATTCAAGAAGCAAACATCTAATTCAATAAATTTGAAATTTTTGTTTTCAATTATGTGCTCTATATTTTTAAAACTTGAGGTTAAAAAATTATCTATACCTAAAACTTCAAAACCTTCACTTAAAAATTTTTCACATAAAAAAGAACCTAAGAAACCACTTGCTCCTGTAATAACAACTTTCATATCCTAATTTCCGATAATTTTAAAGTTCTCTCTTATCTGAAAATAAGCCTTACCATTTTTCGGTATTGGGGGCTTTACCCCCTTAATTTCCCCGCAAAATTTACTAGAAAGAGCTAATTTTTATTGTTAATATATAAAGTGCAATTGAAACTGCATTTGAAACATTATAAGAATTAACTTGATTATTATAAGTTCTTAATGTTAAAATTCTTTCAGATAATTGGATTAATGAGTTCCTAATTCCATAATGTTCAGAACCTATAATAAGAGCAATTTTTTCATTTCCTATATTAACATTTTCAATATATTCACCATTTCTTTCAAGAGCATAAATTTTTACTTGATTTTCTTTTAAAATTTGAATAATTCTTTTGATATTATCTGAATATGAAAAGTTTATATAGAATATAGCACCAGCAGAAGCCTTTATAACACTTGGGGTTATTTTTACGGATTGGGTATATGTTGAAATAATGTTATTGACATTTAGAAGTTGAGCGGTTCTTATAATTGAACCAAAATTATAAGGGTCTTGAATTCTATCCGTTATTAAAATTATCTTATTTTTACTATTTATAAAGTTATTTATGTTATCTTGAATTTTAATTTGAATCTCATCATCAAAATAAGCACATACTCCCTGATGATTATTATCTTTTACCAATTGTTCCAATTTAAATTTACTAACAAGTTCATAAGGAACATTTTTAGACTGGCAAAGTTGGATAAATTTTTCCTTATCTTTTAAATTCTCATAAACTAAAACCTTTGTAATTTTAAATTTAGAATTTAAAGCACATAAAATGACATTTTTACCATAAATAAGCATTAAAACTTAAAATTCATAGCATCATAAATTAAATTCATCGTTTCATAAGCTCTCAATTTTGCTTTATTTGAACCATCATTTAATATATCTATAACTTCTTCATCTTTTATTAAGTTTCTTTTTTCTCTAATTTGTTCTAAAAATTTATCAAGCTTAATAAATAATTTCATTTTACAATCAACACAGCCCAATTTTCCAACTGAGCAATCTTTATAAATTTCTTCTTTTTCTTCACTATTAAATATCTTCTGTAAATAATAAATTGGACAAATATCAGGTCTTCCTGGATCATTTTTTCTAATTTTTTGTGGATCTGTAAAGTAATTTTTAATTTTATTTCTTAGTGTTTGACTATCATCTGAAATATAAACTGCATTATTATAACTTTTGCTCATTTTTCTTCCATCAATTCCTAAAACCTTTGGAAATTCAGTTAAAAGAGGTTCTGGAATTGGAAAAATTTCCTTAAATAAACTATTAAATTTTTTTGCTAATTCTCTTGTCAATTCTAAATGGGGAATTTGATCCTGACCAATAGGAACGAAATTTGCTCTATAAATGAGAATATCTGCTGATTGTAAAACAGGGTAACCAAGAAGCCCATAGCTAATTTCAGAATTCGTAGAAATTTCATCAATTTCAATAGAATTCTCAATTGTCTCTCTAATAATTCCAAGAAAATCACTTTTTAGTTTTCTATATATTTGGTCCTTTAATTTTTCTAAATTTTTTTCATTTTCAAATGTTCTTGTTATAAATTCTACATTTGAATTTATTATTTTATCAATTTTTTCATCATCAATTTTTAAATTAATTTTTGTCTCAATTCCTTTTTTCCTTAATTCTTCAACCTTTTCCTTATATGTTGGATTTCTAAATAATCTACTTAATGAAACAAGCATAGATAAAATTAAATGAAGCTCAGAATGTTCTTTGACTTTTGATTGAATAAATAATATGCTTTTATTAGGTTCAATACCTACACTTAACCAATCTTTAACCACTTCTATTGTATTAGTTTTAACTTCAAAAGCAATTTTAGGATCATCAGTTAGTGCATGAAAGTTCGCAATAAAAAAGTAACATTGATATTTCTCTTGTAATTTTTTCCAATTTTCCAAAACCCCAACAAGATGCCCTAAGTGTAATTTACCTGTTGGCCTCATCCCTGAAAGAACAATCATAATTATAATTTTGAAAGTTTAAAGGATAAAATATGGAATAATATACCTTGTCCAATAATTCTAAGATTATTTATTTTTCTATATTTTGCCCACCCACCCTAAGAATAAGCCTACGGCTTTAAAATACCCATTTTTATGCCTTGGGGGGCTTCGCCCCCCATTAAATCCCCCTTTATTTCAATAATTTCATTAAAATCTTTATAAGTTATTGATTATCAACTACTTAACACTATTTATTGGACAAAGTAGGAATAATATACCTTGTCCAATAATTCTAAGATTATTTATTTTTCCTACCTACCCTGAAATTAAGCCTGAAGCCCCCTTAAATTCCCCCCTAAAATAAATAATTGGACAAAGCAAAATCAAAAAGCCTTAGGCTTATAAATTCCCCATTAAATCCCCTCTAAAATTTGCTTTTTTAAAAACTAAGTTTTAGCTTTAAAATTTTCAAAGTTCTTATGCTTGATTTAAGTTATTTAAAAGGTGAAAAACTTGAAAAGTTAAAAATTAGCTTAACAAATAGAGGATATAAATTAGATATTCTTGAAAAAGTTTTGGAAATTGATGAAAAAAGAAGAAAATTAATTAAGGAAGTTGATGATTTAAGGGCAAAGAAAAATGAAAGATCAAAAATTATTTCTCAAATGAGAATAAAAGGAGAAAATATAGATGAATTATTAAAAGAGGCAAAAGAAATTGATAATTTACTTGAAAAATTAGAGGAGGAAAGAAGGAGAATTGAAATTGAATTTAATTATTATTGGAGTTTAATTCCAAATATTCCTCACGAAAGTGTTCCTATTGGAAAAGATAGTTCTGATAATTTAGTAGTTAGAGAGTGGGGTAAAATTCCAGAATTTGACTTTGAGCCAAAACCTCACTGGGAAATATGTGAAAAACTTGATATTATAGATTTTAGTATGGGTGGTGAATTAGCAGGTTCAAGATTTGTTGTTTATAAAGGACTTGGAGCTGAACTTGAATGGGCTTTGATAAACTATTTTAGAGAATTTGCCAAAAAACATGGTTATAAAGAAATTATTCCACCATTCTTAGTAAATGAAAGGGTTATGTTTAATAGTGGTCAATTACCAAAATTTAAGGATGAAATGTACTACATTGAAAAAGATGGATTATACCTTGTTCCAACAGCAGAAGTTCCCCTAACAAGTTTATTTATGAATAAAACATTAGATGAAGAAGAATTACCTATATATTATTTTGCATATACACCTTGTTTTAGAAGAGAGGCAGGAGCTTATGGTAAGGATGTTAGAGGAATTAAAAGAATGCATCAGTTTAATAAAGTTGAATTATATAAATTTACACTTCCTGAAAATTCCTATGATGAGCATGAAAAAATGGTTAGGGATGTTGAAGAAATTTTACAAAGCTTAAATATTCCTTATAGGGTTGTTTTACTATGTACAGGCGATATGGGATTTGCTTCTTCAAAAACTTATGATATTGAAGTATATTGTGCAGGTCAAAATAGTTACTTAGAAGCAAGCTCAATTAGTAATGTTGAAGATTTTCAAAGTAGAAGAGCTAATATAAAAGTTAGAAGAAAAAATGGAAAAAAAGAATTCGTTCATACATTAAATGGTTCTGGTCTTGCAACACCAAGGGTTTTAATAAGCATTATTGAGAATAATCAAACAAAAGAAGGTTATGTTGTTATTCCTGAACCTTTAAGAAAGTACCTTGGGGTTGATATTATTAAATGAAATTTTTAAGAAGTTTTCTTTCAATTTTTTCAATTTTGCTATTTCTTTTGATGGTTTATTTCGCATTTAAAGATATTGATAGAATTAAGGAAATAATAAAACTTTCAAATAAGTTTTATCTTCTTCTATCAGCAATTTTTTTTTAGCATTTAATTTATTTTCAATTTATATTGTTAAATTTATCTATAATTTTTTCTCGCTTGAATTATCTTTTAAAAGAACTTTTTATATTTCATTTATTTCAGTTCTCGGAAGATATTTACCTGGAAGGTTTTGGACATTTACATTACTTTTAGCATTATCAAAAACTTTAAATTTAAATTTAAAGGCAATTACAAAAGGGGCAATTTTAAATCAATTTTTCTTAGTTTTTTCAGCAATTCCTGCTTTGTGTTTTTATTTTTTAGAAGTAAAAAATTACTTATTATTTTTTGTTTTTTTTATCTTCTTTATACTTTTCCCTTTGATTTTACACTTCTTATCTTTAAGATATGAAATTAAATTAAATTTTGTTGTTTTTTTTAAAATTTTTTTGATGTTTTTGGTTCTTTGGGTTCTTGTAGGGTTATCTTTGTTTTTCTTTATTTTATCATTCTCAAAGTCAATAAATTTACTTTATACAATTTTGATTTTTCCAATAGCTTATAACATAGGAGTATTATCTTTAATATCACCTGCAGGGATTGGCATAAGAGAGGGAATTATGACATTTATGTTATTAAAATTTTTTGATTTGGAATTTTCAAATAAAATAAGTGTTCTTTTTAGAATTTTTAATTTGATTATTGAATTGTTTCTTTCACTAATATCTTATATTTTGTATAAATTGGATAGCCATAGTAAATAAAGTTCTGCTATTAGATAAAAGTAGAATTTAACA
>Ga0197143_1000943_pt1 | contig 26715 bp, 16 predicted proteins | sample GBS70_MetaG_FD_148603 | JGI IMG/M metagenome (GOLD analysis project Ga0197143, IMG submission 148603) | Sediment microbial communities from Great Boiling Springs, Gerlach, Nevada, United States - GBS 70_MetaG | ecosystem: Environmental > Aquatic > Thermal springs > Hot (42-90C) > Sediment... | reverse complement strand
TGCCATAGGGAAACTAACTACACTATCCATTCTCATTGCCAAACCCCATTCAGCATCTATAGTTACCAATAATGGAATTTTACTTATATCTTGTAATTCATTTATAATATTTGCATATTGATATGGTCCCCCCTTGAATAAAATTATCCCTCCTACCCCATAATCTCTAACAAGTTTCCTCACTCTACTTAAATGTTCTTTTATGTTTTTATGAGTTGGATGAACATCAATTATTATTAATTGTGCAATTTTTTCATCTATTGTTAATGAACTTAAAATTGAGTCTACCCACTTTTCGTCTATATTTTTTTCATATACATATTTTTGAGGTAAAATTCTTAAGTCCAGCAAAAGAAAAAGAATTATTAAAAGCTTTACAGTTATTGTAAATAATCCTTTATTTATCGTTTCTTTTTTACTCATATTCATAAAATACTTGGTTTTAATTTTTTTAAAAAAATTTTTAGTATTTTATTCATCAAAAAATATGGGGTTACCAAAACAACCATCTGGTACATCTATACTTAATATATTTGCTATTGTTGGAACAATATCTGTTATATAAACTTTTTTATAAATTATTGTTTTATTTAATTTCCAACCATAAAATATCAAAGGTATATGAGTATTGCAAGTATAAGGCGAATTATGATCAAACAAATAACTATTATCTTCTTTAAAACCATATTCTAAAATTAGTAGAATATCACCTGATCTTTTAGGATGGTAAGAATTTTGTAATAATTTTAAAAAATCTTGAGAAAAAGAATTTAAATGAAGTGAATATGAAGGAATTGCATAAGCAACTCCACTTATTTGATTTAAGAAAAAAGCAGCCTTATCTACAAATTCTTTATAATCAAGTTTTAAATCCTCTATTAAAGTTTTGTTCAGATATATTTGTAAATTAGTGTAGTATAATATCCAATCATTTTCACCATAAATAGCATTCAAATATGTTTTTAATAAAACAAGAGCATAATCTTGTTTAAAAATTCCACCATTAAAATTATTATCATTCAAATAAATAGGACTATCCATAACTCCATGATCAGATGTTAAGATAAATAAAAAGTTTTTTTTCCCAATATTTGTTTCAAGAAAAGTAAGAAAACTATTAAGTTCTTGATCTAACTTGATATAAGTATCTAACAGTTCTACAGATCTTGGTCCAAATAAATGACCTATATAATCTGTTGCAGATAAAGAAATTATAAGCATATCAGGAGTTTCGTTTTTTCCGAGGTTTTCATTTAAAATAGCGTATTTTGCTAATTCAAACAAAATAGTATTACCATAAGGTGTATATAAAAGAATAGAATAATCTTGATTTTTATTATTTTTTGAAGTTATATAACCAAGATCATAAGGAAAAACGTTTTGACTATTAATTAACCCCTTTTCATATTTGTTAGTATCTGGTAAAACATTTTTATAATTAGAAATATTTTCACTAAGAGACCATAATTTATTTAAATAGTAGCTTGGTAATTTTTTTTTATTAAACTCTAATAACCAACTTGGCAATTCTTTTAAATAATAAGAACTAGTTATAAAATTTCCTGTTTTTGTATCAAACCAGCAAACAATATTAGCCGTTTTTCCACCAGATAATATAGCTGCTCTTTCTTTTAAAGAAATACTTATTACCTTAGATTTAAAATTTGTGTGTAATCTTAATTGATCTCCTATTGTATTTGTCAGTAAATTTTTGGGGCTATAAGAATCTGCTGTTGTACCACCACCTATAGGATACGCTGATTTATCTTCTACACAAAACACTTTTTGTTTTTTTAGAAAATCATACCAGTAATTAGATACAATTCCGTGTACAGAAGGAACACTTCCTGTAAAAATTGTAGCATGTCCAGAAGCAGTACTTGTATATGCATAGTTTAAATATGCATTTTTACAAAATAAACCTTCATCTTGTAATTTCTTAAAACCGCCATATCTTAAATTTTCTCTGAATCTTTCTAAATACTCATACTTCATTTGATCCACTACTAAAAAAACTATTAATCTAGGTATTTCATCTGTGAAACTTCTAATTGAATGAAACTGAAAAAATAACAAACACAAAGAAAAAATTAAATGTTTTTTTGTGATTTCTCTTTTCATTTTTTAAATAACAGTTTAAACAAAGATAATTAACTAAAAACAAAATATTCAAAATATAAATTGTTTTTATTGTACAAAAGTATTTAAGTAAAAATGAAAGATAAAAATTGTTTTAATTCAAACCCAAATTTTAATACCTATAAAAAAATTTATTTTTAATTGAAAATAAAAAAATCAAACCAAATTATTGTAAAAAAAAGATTATGATTTTGTTTTAAATTTAATTTATTGAAATAGCATGTTTTATAAAACAACACAGAATTTTTGTAAAAAAAGAAAAACAAAATTTAATTAAAAGAATTTTCAGTAGGGTTATCTAATAATTGTAACTGGCCCTGTTCTAATTTGTAAGTTTCCTGAGTAATCTTTAAAGTAAGCTTTCCAAGTGTAAGTACCTGCAGGTAAAAGATCTCCATTTTTAGCTGTTCCTTCCCATTCTTCATCTATATTATTAGTACTCCAAATAATGTTACCCCATCTGTCATAGATTTCTAATTTAAAAGATGAATAATCTATTCCATAGGCATATACTCTAAATTTATCGTTAATTAAATCATTATTTGGGCTGAAAGCAGTTGGAGCATAAAATACAAAAACTGGGTCAACATAAACTTTATAAATAGCTGAATCTACACAACCTTGTTGAGTGTATGTTATTAAAGTTACTTTATATTCACCTGTTATAGGAGGATATAAATGTATGGGTTGATAAATAGAGGAACTATCACCATCTCCAAAGAACCACATAACACTATCAGCCAAAGTAGAATAATTTAAAAAATGTATTTCTGGTTTAATTAAAGAAACTCTTTCTGGTTCAGGTATGAATTTAGCTGTTGGTTTAGGATAAACATGAATCCAATTTGGGTATGTATTAATAACTTTACAACCATCTTTACTAATAACAGTTAAAGTAACAGAATAAACGCCAGGATTTTTAAAGATGTGAATAGGATTTTTTACTAGAGCACCTTCACCATCACCAAAATCCCAAAAATAAGATTGACCTTCATCTGGACTACTTTCATTAAATATAACAGTTAAAGGAACACATCCAGAAACAATATTAGAAGTAGGATTTATTGGAGGCATTGGGTATACATAAACTGGTACATAAGTTATAGCTTTATAATTACATGCATCTTTAACCATAAGTTGATAAGATTGACTAAAACTTGGATATAAGGATATGGGTAAATTTTCATAAAGCTGTTGATTTATGTAAAATTGGTAAGGTCCCCCCGTTCCACCACTTGCTTGTGGGTATATTGTAAAAAGTGTTCCAGGGCAAATAGAATCTTCTGAAGTTGTATAAGTTATTTGTAATGGTGGATACACATATATGAATGTATTGTCATATGCCAAACAATTATTTGCATCATAAACAGAAACACTATAGGTTGTTGAAACTTGAGGATTTACATTTATTGAATAAGTAGACTCACCTGTATTCCACAAAAGACTGTAAGGATAAGTCCCCCCCGTTACTGAAGCTATTAATGTTATGACAGAATCTTTACAAGCTAATATAGTGTCGGGAATATCGATAAAAAGTTTTGGAGGTTCATTAACGTAAATAGAATCAGTGGCACTACATCCATTATTATCAGTTACTATTAAAGAATAATAACCAGCAATAACATCAACAATAAATGGAGAAATTGCACCATTATTCCATAAATATGAATATGGAGGAGTTCCTCCTGTGACTGTTGAGAATACTTTACCATCCATTGCACCAAAACAAGAAAGATCTTGTTTAGATAATGATACTTCTAATTTAGGTGGATTTTGTACAGTTACAATTGTTTCATCAGATGTACAACCATGTTGTGAAACAACAAGAGAAATCTGATACGTACCTGGTTGAGTAAAAGTTATTAAGTATGGGCCAGCTTCAGAACCACTTATAACATTAGCCTGCCCAAAATTCCAATTATACACAGCAGTATTATCACTTAAACCAGTAAAAACAACTTTTACTGTATCACCATAACATTTTATTGTTTCCACTGTGAAATTTGATTGTGGTATATAGTTAAATACTATTTTTACTGTATCACTTGAAATACAACCATTATTATTTTCTGTCCAGACAAAAAAATATTCTCCGTAATCAGAAACACTTACGTTTGAAGAAGGAGAATGTACGTTTGAGAAGAAAGCATTACCAGGACCAGAAAGAAGGGACCAAGCACCATTACCTACTGATGGTACAGCATTAAAAGTATATGACAATAAACAAGTTGAATCTAATGAACCTGCATTAGCAACTGGCTGTTGCCATAAGTTAATAGTAACCTCATCTGAACTAATACAATTATTTCCATTGTTTTCAGTCCATTGTAATATATATGTACCTTGAGTAGTAACAGTTATTTGGGTATTAGGCAAATTTGGATTTTCAAAAATCACTTCACCTGGTCCTGAAATTAAAGACCATGTTCCTTGTCCCACACTTGGTATTGCATTTAATTGAGTACTCAAATCACATAAAAAGATATCTTCTCCAGCATTTGCTTGTGGCATTTCTGTAAAAGTTATCTTTACCGTATCACTTTTTATGCAACCATTATTATTAGCTGTTAATATAAAATAATAAATACCTTGAGAATCTACAGAAACATTAGTTGTAGGATTATTTAAGTTTGAAAAAAATGCCTCACCAGGGCCGCTATATGACCATGTAACTATTCCTTCTGAAACATAACCTTGTAAATTATACGATAAATCACAAGTATTATCATCTGAACCAGCACTTACATTTGGTAAGCTTATCACATTAACTACAATTGTATCAACTAAAGAACAGTTATTAGAAGTTGCAGTAACAATATATGCAGTTGTTTGTGAAGGAGAAACGGTAATAGATGAAGAAGTTGCTCCTGTATTCCAAACATAAGAAGTGCCTCCTGTAGCAGTTAATGTTATAGATTGTCCTTGACAAATAGTTGTATCTGGTCCTAAAACAGGAGGAATAACTCCACTTGCTGTAATATTAAAATTTGCAGTATAAGTACAACCAAAAACATCTGTTACTACTACATTAATAGGATATGTTCCAGGTTCATTAGCAATAAAGGTTGCTGTAGTATCATTAACATAATTTATCACTGCATTAGGATTATTAGATGACCAAGTAACATAATCAACTGGTACACTATATGTCCAACCAGTAGTTAAATTTTGATTTTGTAATGTTAAACTCCACCAAAATACCCAACCATCATCTATTGCCCATTCATCACATATTTCTATACTCCATGTTCCATTTAAAGGGCAACCTATAAGACCACTTAAAGAATTTTCTGGTGTTAAATAATTAGTATGATTATTGGTATCAGTTGGTGGTATAGGACTTGTTCCGGCATCTAAATTATTAAGTAATCCTTGTTGAGGATATACAGAAGACCAACAATAAGTCCATCCTGTACCGTAACTACATCCTGTTGGTTGAGTTTGACAATTACTTTCACAAGGGTCGCCATCTAATGCTTGTCCTAAGTGAGCACTACCTGAATTGTCATAACTATCTAATACTACACTTTGTCCATTTGGACAAATTATTCGAAAAGCTAAGTCTCCAGCAAAAGAGTGTTCAATATTTATACAAATTGAAAGAATATCTTGCTCTGATTGAATTGTTGAATTTGGTGGGAAACCAGTAAAAGTGACAGGTGTATTATAACACTGTGTAGGACAATTTGGACCATCTGGTATATGTGTCAAAGTATTATAAAATTGTGTTTGTATAGTTGCTATTTGAGAAGTAGTGACTACAGTTGCATCTGGAGTATTCCATGCATTTAAATTAATAGCTTGACCAGTACAAATTGGTGGAGGTGGATTCACATTTATAATGTGTTCTCCAGCTATTCTAACTCTAACATAAAATGGTTGAGTAGAAACACATCCATTATTATCTGTAATAAATAAATAAACATTATAACCATTGGGTGCGCTATAAGTATGTGTTACAAATTGTCCATTTAATGTAGTATTGTCACCAAGTATCCAAGTAAAAGTACAATTAGTTGAATCTTGGTGGTAAAGAACATCATTTTCAGGGAAAACAGTAGGCCCACTTCCTAAAGCTGCAAAATTTATAGGTTGTCCATCACAAACATCTATGTACCAATAACCATCTTCAAAATGAGGTGTAGGTTGTGTAAGTGAAAAATTTAATTGAGGAGTAATTTTTTGGCAAGCTTGAGCACAAACTACAGATGCATACCAACCTGCTCCATTATTAGAACTATTTGTTTTTATTCTTACAGTTAATGCTCCACTTGTATTTCCTAACGAAGCCATTACTACATTATTATTGCCTGTAAGTGGATTATGATTATTATTATGTTTCCCCAATAATGGCGAATTAATATCTGGTCCGTCGTATATATATAAAGTATCATCTGGTTTAATATCAAATTCAACAAAAGTTAATCTAACATGAGTATTGGGTGGAGCTTGACCTAAAAATGTTATCCAAAAATCAATATTATTTGCATAATTAGCATTTGGTCCTCCATTATCATAAAACCAATATCCACAATAAGTTCCAGAAGTATTATGCGTTGATGAGTTTAAATTAATTGTAGGGTTTTGGCCATAAAATTTGATTACTACTAATAATAAAAAGACTCGTGATAGTCTTATCATATTTTTTCTTTTATGACGAAGTATTTAATAAAAAAGTTGTATAAAATTATAAAAAAAATTTTTTAATCTTAAAAAATTAAGTAAATTTGTGTAAAATGATGGGGTTGAAAGGATTTTGACGGCGTGTAGTTGTACTACTTGCATGCCGGGCTTTGGGGCTTAGCTCGTTAAAAAAAGCCCCAGAAGAAAGCGTCACACCTGCTTATGCATACACCGCTTAATTTGATTAAGGATTAGCGGTGCGCCCGGTCAGAAGCCAGCCTGCGGCGTCTGATTTAGGGTGTCGGAAAAGCAGGCATAGTTAAGAGGTGCTCTTACTCTTAACTATTAAAAAAAGAGCTACGAAACTAAATAAGGCTGCACATGGCCTTATTAGTTTCTAAATTAAAACATGTGCTAAGCATGTAGAAGGTAGTACAACAAAACGTCGGACCCGGGTTCAATTCCCGGCAACTCCACTATTCACTCTTTTAACGAAGGCTTTAATTGATATGCTTTATTTAAATATTCTTCTGCAAGTTGATTATCCCCTATCTTTTTATATGTAATACCAATAAATTTATAAGCCTCTGCCTTTTTAGGACTATATTCTATACATTTTTTAAAAGCTTTTATAGCTTCTTCATATCTACCTAATTCTCCATAAGTACTACCAAGATTAAACCAACCATCAGCAAATTTAGGATTATATTTTACTGACTTTTCAAAAGCTTCTAATGCCTTATCTAATTGTTTTCTATTAAAATAAATCGCACCAATATATCCATAAGCCGAATATTTTGTAGGGTAAAAAACTAAAGCTGAATCAAAACATATAAGAGCACTGTCCCAATCATTTCTCCTATAATAAGCAAGTCCCATCTGTTCATATGCATCTGCATACACAGGATAAATTTTTATTGCTTTCCTAAAGTACTTAATTGAAGAATCTAAATATTCAGGTCTAAAAACTAACCCATCTTTCATTGCTAAAGCATTCATTAATTCTAAAGCATAAAAATAATTCATATGTGCTGATTTCCAATTCTTCTTAACATCAGAAGAATATAAACTTAAGCTTGTCTCCCATTCTTTATTTCTATAAAAAGTCAAAGAAAAATATATTATTAGAATTATACTTCCTAATAAAATAGGCTTTATATCAAACTCTTTTTGTTCGGATCTTGTAATTCTTGATATTAAAATTCCTATAAACATAGAGAATGGTAACGAAGCTATAAATAATAACCTTTCAGCAAAAGCTGTTCCTATCAAATAAAAAAGATTTGAACTAATTGACATGGAAATTAAATAAAATAAAATTAGATATGAAAAAATATTTTTTTCTTTAAATTTTAAAATAGCAAACAAAAAAATTGAAGTATGAAATATAAAAGACAATATGGCTTCAAAATTAGAAAATGATACTAAAGGTATTTGATTATAAGAATAATCGCAAGCTAAAGGCCAAGGTATTAAAAGTTTTAAAAAATACATCCCCAAAATTCTAATTGCACTTGCATATCTAATAAAAATATCTTTGGCTGAAACTAAAACATTATCTAACATTGTAGTTTGGTGTAAATGTAAATATTTACCAATAGCTTTCTCTCTTAAAACAAAAAAAATTAGAATAGGGATTATTAACCATAAAGTATTGAGAATAATTTTACTTATTTTATTTTTTGTAAAAAAATATGCAGTTAGGGGAATAATTAATAAAAAAACAATAGAACTTTCTTTAGATAACATTGCTACAAGATAAGCAAAAATTAAAAGTATTACCAAATTTGTTTTGTAATTTTCTAATAATTTTAAAAAAATCAATAAAGAAATAATAGAAAAAAGTAAAGAAAAGATTTCATCTAAGCTTTTAATGTTTGCCACTACTTCTGTATGTATTGGATGTAATGCAAAAATAAGGCTAATTAATAGCAAAGTTATTTTATTATAATTGGGTAATATTTTGTTTAGGAAGATAAAAATAATAACACATAAAAATGAATAAATTAATACATTAACTATATGATAAAAAGTTGGATTATCTTCTGATATTTCCCATAATATAGCAAAAAAAGAAAGCACAAAAGGGCGATACAAATCATCTGGAGAATTCCAAAAACCATACCTATAACCTGTTTTAAATATAATAGGAATACCTTCTAAACCTTTTTGTGTTACAAAATTCCCTTTAATTACAGAATAATCATCGAGTACGTATTTATGGTTAAAGGTATTTACATAAGCTAAAAAGGCAGCAAAAAAAACAATCAAATAAAAAATTTTTGGAATTTTATTATTTTGAATAAAATTAACCTTTTCTAAGCCTTTAGTTTTTTCTGTTTTTACATTCTTTATATTAGTTTTTTCTGTTTTTTTTATAACTCTTTGATTAATTTTCATGTTTCACTAAAAAAACTAAAAAATAACTATCTTATATTTAAAACTTTGTTTTAAGTTTTTGTCAAGTATATCAACTATATAAATCCCAGTTTTTAAAAAATTGATATTAATATCTTCTTTATATAATTCTTTACTTTCTTCATAAAGAAGTAAACCTTTTGTATCATAGATCCGTAATGTAAAAAAAGAATTAAGATTTACTTTAATAATTTTCTTAATAGGGTCATAGAAAAGTATTTCATTAGTTGAATATTTTTTATTAATATTTGAGATGCAATCAGTCACAATTTTAGGTTGACTAACAAAAACGAAGGTATCTTCTATAGTTATTTCTCTATAGAAAAGATCGATAGCTGCAGCGGTTTCAATAAACCTAGTACCTCCTATAAAGTTTTCATCTACATTATTAAAATTTTTATCTTTAACAGTATTTTGATGTGTATGTCCGCATAAAACAACATCTACTTTTGCAGAATCACAAATATTTACAAAAACATCCTTATTATTAGCTAAATTCCAAGGGCAATGATGCATAAAAATTACTTTTCGCTTATCTACATTTTGATATAAAATATCTCTTAACCAATTACATTGTTCGATAGTAAGACCACTACCTAAATAATATGGAGAATTCATATAATCACCAGAAGTTGAATCTGGCCCTGACCTAAGAGATATAAGTATTAAATTATCTTTTAACACAAAATAATCCGTGTCTGGAGATAAATAATAGCTATAATATTCAAGAGAAAAAGGAAGAAAAGTGTACCCACCTTCAGGTAAATAAGTTATACTATAATAATCGTGATTGCCTGGTGCAAAATATATTGGTATTAACAAAGTTGAATCAATGTATAAATCTCCAGGATTTGGGTAAAAAATATTCTTAGGATAAAGAATATTAGTTAAAATATGGTACATACCTGTAGGGTGCAAATGTCCAAAATTAGAAATATCTCCACTTGCTACAATAAAAGCAGGCTTGGTGTTTAAATTAAAAAAATAATTAAAGTAACAATTAGCTTTATTAGCATTATAGTCAAATAATTCAGTAAAATATGGTATTGTTGAAACATGCATGTCAGTAATATGTATAAAATAGAATTTTTCTTGCAATTTTAAAAGCTTAGGTCCTAAGAGAGAAATAAAAAAAATAAAAAATAAAAAATTCTTACTCATTGAAACTAATAATTAAAAAGTTTTTGATTTTAGCATTACAATTGTACAACCTTCTATTACTTCTATATCATTTGCTATTAATAATTCTTTTAATTCACTGTTTTCTGTGCCTGGGTTAAAAATTACTCTTTTTGGTTTTGAATTTAAAATCATATGATAATACTCTTTTTGATTTTGTGGAGATAAATATATTGATATTGTATGAACATCATCGTACTTTTCTTTTGGTAGAGAAATTTCGACATTTTCTATAAAACCTTTTTTATTACCGATAGCTATAACTTCGTAATTATTTTTTAACAGCTCTTTAACAGCCATATAAGAATATCTTTCAGGATTAGGACTAGCACCTAAAACTATTACCTTCATATTTTAAAAATTTTTTATCATATACTTCTTTTACCAAATTTAATAACTTTTCTAAAAAAAGTTTAGTATTTATTTCTTTTATTGCAGAAATAACAACAGTATTTGGTGAACTGTTTAATTTCTTTTCTATAAATTCAATTTCTTCACTTGTATATTCGTTAATTTTTTGTTCTATAAATTTATCAAATTTATTATATACGTAAAGAAAAGTTTTATCTTTAACACCTAATTCCCTTAAAGTATTTTCAACAACTTTTATTTGTTCTTCATAATTTTCTGAACTAATATCAATAACATGAATTAATACATCCGATTCTCTAACTTCATCTAAAGTAGATTTAAAAGATTCAATTAAAAGATGAGGTAACTTTCTAATAAATCCGATAGTATCAGACAAAAGAAATGTAATATTATCTAAACAGACACGTCTTACAGTAGTATCAAGTGTTGCAAAGAGTTTATTTTCTGCTAAGACGTTTGCTTTAGTTATTAAATTCATTATAGTAGATTTACCTACATTAGTATAACCTATTAAAGATACTCTAACAAGCTTATTTCTTTGTTTACGTTGAGTGAGCATTTGACGGTCAATTTTTTTTAAATAATTTTTTAAAATTGAAATACGTTTTTTTATTAATCTTCTATCTGTTTCTAGTTCTTTTTCGCCAGGTCCTCTAAGTCCTATACCTCCTCTTTGTCTTTCTAAATGTGTCCATAAATGTACTAATCTCGGTAAAAGATATTCATATTGTGCTAATTCTACTTGTATTTTTGCATATGCTGTTTTAGCTCTCATTGCAAAAATGTCTAAAATTAAATTTGTTCTATCTATTACTCTTGTATTTACTATTTTTTCAATATTTCTAATTTGTGAACCGCTTAGTTCATCATCAAAAATTACATAGTCAATTTTATTTTTATAGACAAAATCAGCTATTTCATTTAATTTACCTTTACCGATGAATGTATCAGGGTTTATAGCATTTAATCGTTGAATAAATATTTGTTTTGTTTCTAAATTAGCTGTTAGAGCCAAAAACTTTAACTCTTCGATGTAATTTAAAACTTTCTTATAGTCTAAATTTTTTAAAACTACGCCGACTAAAACGCAAGTTTTTGTTTCTGCCACTTAATGAGATTAATTTAATCTAAAATTAATTGGTAGAAGAAATTGTACCTTAACTGGTTTCCCTCTTTGCTTCCCGGGTTTCCATTTAGGCATATTTTTTACAACTCTAACTGCTTCCTTATCTAATAAAGGATCTACTCCCCTAACAACTTCCACATCTGTTACATTTCCTTCTTTATCAATTATAAATTGAACAAACACTTTTCCTTGAATATTATTTTCTCTTGCTTCTTGAGGATACTTAATATTTTTCTGAATCCACTGAAACATCGCAGCTTCCCCACCAGGAAATTCTGGTTTTTCTTCTATAACATAGAAATTAATTACTTCTTCAACTTCTTCTTCTACTTGTTCTATTGGCGTAAAATCTATTTTTGTTTCACTTGTTGCTTCTGTGCTTTGTATTTCAACCTCATTTTCTATTTCTTCTTCTTCTACTATTTTTATTTCTGGTGTAACAATTGGCGGAGGTGGCGGTTTTATTTCTTCTTGTCTAGTTATTGGTATCATTTCTTCTTCTATTTTTAATGTTGTCATCAAATTTAATTCCTTTTTCTTCGATGGAATATATTCAAATTCAAATAATAAATATACAATTAATAATGAAATAAATAATCCTATTTGAAAAAATATATATCTTTTCTTTTCTAAATCAACCTTAGGATTTTTTTTTAATTCCATTTCCAAAAACAATTAATATAAATTAGTTCATTTCTATTTTGTGATAACAATTTTTTCTATCGTTGTTATATTATCATATACAAATTTAATATAATATACGCCAACAGGTAAATTATATTTAAACTCATGGACATTATTATGTGTTATAATTAAACCTTCATCGATGATTGTTCCTTTAATATCATATAATTCATATTTAATGTTTTGCTTATTTGCACTGAAGAATGCATAAAATATACCTTTATTAGGATTTGGAGATATATATATTTTGTTAGCTAAAGTTTCTTTTAAATTAAGCAAATACGTTATATTAAAAGTACAATAATTAGCACAACCGGTTATTGAATCAACATAAGTATACATGATAGTATGAGTACCTTCTCCAGCTAATTGAGGAATGAAAGTATTATCTTCTACACCTGGACCAGAATATATTCCGCCTTCTGGTGTTGCTCCTGTTAAAATTATTGGATCTCCATTTGTAAATGTATCATTTGGACAAGTAACAATTGGTAAATCATGAATTGTTATTATTATTTGAATAATTTCTGCGCATTCATCTTCATTCGGTGTAAATGTAAATTGGAATGTTCCTGGCATATCAGTATTAATAGCTGAAGGTGTCCATGTTCCATTTATACCATTTAATGACTCTTGTGGTAATACCGGTGCTGTCTCGCCTACACAATATACTGTCGGTATATTAAATACAGGTACAACATTTTCATTTACCGTCACTATTAACTCATATGTAGTTGCACATTGTCCTGCAGCTGGTGTAAATGTATACGTATATACACCCGCTACATCTGTACTTATCTCACTTGGACTCCATTCTCCAATTATTCCATTTAATGACTCTTGTGGTAATTCCGGTGCTGTCTCGCCTACACAATATACTGTCGGTATATTAAATACAGGTACAACATTTTCATTTACCGTCACTACTAACTCATATGTAGTTGCACATTGTCCTGCAGCTGGTGTAAATGTATATGTATATACACCCGCTACATCTGTACTTATCTCACTTGGACTCCATTCTCCAATTATTCCATTTAATGACTCTTGTGGTAATTCCGGTGCTGTCTCGCCTACACAATATACTGTCGGTATATTAAATTCTGGCACAACATTTTCATTTACTGTCACTATTAACTCATATGTAGTTGCACAATATGGATCAGTTGGTGTGAAAACATGTGTGTATGTTCCTGCAATACTTGTATTAACTATAGAAGGATCCCAATAGCCTGTTACTCCATTTAAAGAAGTTGTTGGTAATGGTTCAGTTTCTTGACCAACACAATATGTACTTGGTATATCAAAAATTGGAATTATTTCATCACTAACAGTTATATCTACAACTAATTCCGTAGCGCATTGACCAGCATCTGGAGTAAAATGATATTGAAATGTTCCTACTTCATTTGTATTAATTTCTGATGGAGTCCAAGTACCTATAATACCATTATTTGAAACTAAAGGTAATGTTTCAGGAGTTTCTCCTACACAATAATTTGTTTTTAAAGTAAATTCTGGAACTACTGGTTCTAAAACATTTATGTTTGACGTAACTTCTAATGGTGTTGGTGGTATTGTTTGATATACACCATCAGGTAAATTAAAAGTACCTATAGCAATATATGTTCCTGGTGTATTTGGGTCATAATTTACTATATTCCATTCTAATGCAACTGAATATAAACTATCTCTACTATCTGATATAATTATATGAGTTGGTAATAATGATAGTACATCAATTAATTCTGTTCCTTTACACACAGAAATGTCTTGTACTTCATTATTAACATCTATTTGAGATATTACGGGATAACTTTTGACTTCTATATCATCTAAGTACCAAACATGGGCATTATAGCCATAATACCTGAAAGCAATGTATATAGTATCTCCAGCATACTCAGATAAATCTAGTTCAGTTTCTACCCATTCACTTGTTACACTTGAAGGTTGCCATATTTTTACAAAATCATTAATTTCTTTAGTATTTGTTGATACCCAAACACTATTTTCTATGTAATCAGATGGAAATGAATTATATGACCAAAATTTTAAAAATATTCTCTCATTTTCAGGTAATATTAATCTTGGTGAAATTAGCCATCCATCTTCTGTATTAGTAGAATGATAATAATGCCTTGCAGAGTATTGACCTTCTGGAGTATGGTTATATACTATTGAAATTTCCCACCTATTACCTGTTCCATCTATATCTTTTACTTCCCAACACATAGGTATGTTTGAACCTCCTTCAAAATTTTCTGTTAATGGCAAATTAAATGCATCACATTCAGTTTCAAATGAAAAACTTACCCATTCTGATTCACATGGTTGATGAGTTTTAAGATAAACATAGTAAGTTGTTTGAGGAGAAAGTCCTGATAAACCTACAGGAATTTCTGTTACAACATTATCGTAAATATCACCTGTTTCGCTAATTGGATCAATTGGAATGGATGATACTTTTAAGTACCAAGCATTTTCAAAAGCTCCAGGCTCCCAAGTTATATTCGCAGTTGTTGTAGTTACATTGAATGCTTGTATATTAGTTGGTGGTAAACATACATTTTCAATACGAAGAACATAAGGATAACAAATTGGTGCGGGCCAAATATCTAGCATTAAATAATATGTACCTGGAGTCAAAGGCATTTGAATTACCCTCGGATTAGGAGAAGAATTTTCTACCTTACTTAATAGGTTTCCTTCAAAAGGACAATTATCAAACAAGTATAATGAGGTATAAGTAACTTGAGGTTCCATTGTAATTTTAATTGATACACTATCTGTTACATTTAGTTGATAAATCACATCTTCTCCATCATCATAGTGGGTTTCTGGAGAATTGTAGTAATCTTTGTAAGAACAAGTAGATGAACCTACTGAATAATATAAGTCATTGGGGATATTCACTATAAAAGGATTTAAGCAATGTCTTCCAATGATTGGAATAACATTAACAATACCTGAAACATTTTCAGTTCCATCCCAAAAACCTCCGCTAGTAAATTCATTATAACCTCCATAAACGTATGGTCCTTCTAAATAAGAAAATCTTGAAGCAATATAATAAGTACCTGGAGGTAATGGACCAATTGTAGCTGAATATTCATCAGCATTTCCATCATCTGCGACATAAGTAGCAGGAACCCAATTTGTCCATGTTGCCGGATCCGTATCTGTTGTTGAATAACCAATCCATGCTTCTATTCCTTCACCTTGTCCAACTCCATCAGTAACACCATATTTTATAACTTTTGCACTTACAGTTATATTATTATTATCATCATCTACGGTTAAATTACCTGGTGAACTTAAATTACACCAATCGGGTGCTTCTGTTGGTTTTTCTCTTACAACAACATAATCTAAAACATTAGCTCTACCATAATTATCTATACCTTCAAAAGCAAGTTGTAAATTATTTGCTCTTGGAATATCAAATCTTGCTTTTGTCCAAATAGGAACATTTTCTGTAAAATGTGCAATTTGTATCCAATCTTCGCCCAAATCTAAATTACGATAATAAATTTTTAATTCATTTTGATCTCCTAACCATTCCTCTTGTCCATACCAAAAAACAAGTTCTGGATTATTAAGTAAATTAGTATTAAGTATTGGAGATACTAGTTTTGTAATATAAGGACCACCAAAAGAACTTGTAAACCTTGCATTTAAATTACCTTCATAAGCATTTGTTATATTTCCACCTCCTGCTCCAATGTCAAATGTCCAATCTTTATTGCCTATTACATATATTTGTGTCCATTCACCTCTTGTAGGTGAATCATCTTCAAATGTTTCGATAAAAGGAAAAGAATTTATTACACTTTTATATAACCTAATGCTTATATTATCTAGAGCTATTTCATCTCTCGCTCCACTACCAGATACATCATCAGAATACCATCTTAAATATATGGTATTACTTTTGAATCCACTTAATAATTGACCTTGATAATACTTTGTTTGTTTTGACCAAGAATAAATAGGATCAGCTTCACTTGGAGTTAAATATTCCATTCCTAAAACAGGAGACCAATTAATCCCATCTAAAGAAACTTCTAAATTAAAAGAATTTTGTCTTGGTTGATCATTATAGACCCATATATCATAGGATATTTCTATAAATTCTACATTTGACCCCGTAGTATTAACAATTTTTAAACCTATCCAACCGGGAGTAAAATCGTCTGTAGTAGGCTGAACACCCAAAGCAAAATTACCATCTTCTACCTGAAAAGCGTATATACCACCAGTAGTTACTTCGCCATTAGAAATACCTCTAGTAAAGTCAAGAGCTGTAGATTCAACTCCAAAATCTTTATCTCCATCACTAAAGCCAAATATTGCCCATGCATCTGCATCTAATTGACCATCTGCAGGATCTAAAGCAAACCCTGTACCCTTAAATTGCCCGTTATTTACACCATCTAAAGTTTCATCAAAATTAATTACATAAGCAGTATTTAATGATGTTACAGTTAATTGGGCTTTTAAATTTCCTTTAAAAATAATAAAAATTAAACTAAAAACAATTAAATATAAATTTTTCATAAGCTAAAATTTTTCAAAACAAAATTAAAAATTTTTTTTCAAAACAAAATTAAAATTTTTTTTTCAAAACAAAAATTATTCTGGAATTCTTATTTTAACTAAAGAATTACATAATTTTTTCTCAAGAATTAAATAATTTTTCTAAGTAAAAAAAGAAAACATGAATTTTGGACATAATATAAGAATTTAAAAACAAAAAAATTTTTAACAATTTTGTAAAAAATTTTAATTGTATGAGATTGCTATTATTTTTATACTTACTATTAATAGTAAAAGGCATAAAAACTCAAGAATTACCTATTTATAAAACAAAAGAAGAGAAAGAATTTGAGAAAAGATACATATTACCTAAAGTAAAAGTAATAACAAATCCACCTAGTTCACCGGTAAGGAATGCTGCTGAATGGGAGGAAATGCAAGGGGTTTTAATATCTTGGAAAGGGTATGAAAGTTTTTTAAAAGAAATTGTTAGATATGCGAAAGAAGAGGTAAAAGTATATATACATTGTGAAGATACTAATAGTGTAAAGAGTTATTTACTTCAAAATAACATAACATTAGAAAATGTAAAATTCATTAAAGCAAATATGAATAGTGTATGGATAAGGGATTATGGACCTAATGGTGTTTATGTTAATGATGTAGATACATTATTATTTGTAGATTGGGTTTACAATAGGCCAAGGCCACAAGATGATGTATCACCACAATACATTGCAAACTTATTGAATGTTCCTTTATATGGATGTATTCAACCTCCAACAGATTTAGTTCATACTGGAGGAAATTGGATGTCAGATGGTTTTGGTACTGCTTTTTCTAGTAAGTTAGTTTTAATAGAAAATGAATCAATAAATGCATATAATCAAACACCAAAAACCGAGCAAGATATAGACAATATAGTTAAAAATTTTTTAGGAATAAATAGATATATTAAGATGGATGTTTTACCTTATGATGGTATTCATCATATAGACATGCATATGAAATTATTAGACGAAGAGACTCTTTTAGTAGGAGAATATCCTCCAGGAATATCAGATGGACCACAAATAGAGGAAAATTTAAATTATGTATTGAATAACTTTAATTCAGTTTTTGGTACACCATATAGAGTAATTAGGATACCGATGCCTCCTAGTCAATCTGGTTTATGGCCCAATCAAGGAGCTTATTATAGAACATATACTAATTCTTTAATAATCAATAAGACAGTTTTAGTTCCTACATATTATACAAAGTATGACACAACTGCTTTACGCATTTATAGAGAAGCATTACCAGGATATAGGATAATTGGTATAAATGCAGAAAGTATTATACCGGCTGGAGGGACTATTCATTGTGTAACGCATGAGATACCTGCTTTTGAACCTTTATTAATTTCACATCAACCTATTAGAGAAACAAATAATATATGGGAACCATATCAAATAAATGCATTAATAAAACACAAAACAGGAATAGAAGAGGCAAGAATTTATTACAGAACAGATACAACACAACCATATTCTTACGTACCTATGAATTTAACAAATCAAGAAGACAACATATGGACAGGTTATATACCAGTTCAACCCAATAATTCTTACGTTTATTATTATATTTGGGCAAAAGCAAATAATGGTAAAGAACAAGTTAGACCATTGCCAGCACCATTAGCATATTGGAAATTTCACGTGTACAACCCAACTCTTTCAAAAGAAATTAATAATTATACTTTTTATACCTTTGAAAATTACGAAAATGGATTCTTAAATATTCTTATAAATAGTAAAAATTCCTTAACTACTACAATAGAATTATTTGATTTATGCGGGAAAAAATTAGCTCTTTTATATGAAGGACAAATTTTTCAAGGAACACAAGAATTATCATATAATATTCCAGAATTAAAAGGTATATATTTTATATCTTATAATACAAATTTTGGAAGAATCACAAAAAAAATTTTATTAAAATGATTACTCTTTTAATTATAATAATAATCGCATTCACAAGTATTAAAGCTTTTAATAATAACGAAATGTTTATCAAAGGAAGTTTTTCTCCTTATGATATAAAAAAGTTTAAACAACATTATAGGTTTGTGACTCATTTATTTTTACATGCATCTTGGGAACATTTAATATTTAATCTTTTAACATTATATTTTTTTGGAATTTTTGTAGAAAAGGTGTTTAAATTTTTATTTAGCGAGTTTTATGTGACTATTTACATATTAGAATTTTTACTTGTAGGTATTGGTTCTACTATACCTTCATATATAAAGAATAAGAATAATCCTCATTACAGAGCTATTGGTGCATCAGGTGCTATTTCTGGCATAGTCTTTACATCCATATTATTAGAACCTCATAATAAAATTTACTTCTTTTTTATACCTATAGGAATACCTGCATATATTTTTGGGTTATTTTATTTAATCTTGTCATTTTACTTATCTAAAAAACGAGCAAGCTTTATTGCACATGATGTTCATTTTTATGGTGCTATTATTGGTTTTCTTTTCCCAATAGTACTAAAGCCTAATCTCTTAAATGTTTTTATAAATAAAATCATTTATCATTAATTTTTTAATAAATTTTCATTATTATGTAAGAAAGAATGAAAGCAATTTTTTTTGACAGAGATGGTGTAATAAATAAAAGTATTGATTATTATATTTATACAAAGGAAAAATTAATACTTAACGATGGTGTAGTTGAAACTTTATTAGAACTAAAAAAAAATAACTATAGTTTTTTAGTTATTAGTAATCAAAGTGGTATTGCTAAAGGATTATATACAATAGAAGAAACTGAAATAATAAATAATGAGATTAATGAAACTTTAAGAAAATATAACATAGAATTTTTAGAATTTTATTTTTGTTATCATCATCCAGAAGAGACAAAATGTATATGTAGGAAACCAGAAACACTGTTATATGAAAAGGCCATTGCACGATTTAAAATTAATATTTCAGAGTCTTGGGCAGTAGGCGACCAAGAAAGAGATATTTTACCTGCCAAAAATTTGGGATTAAAAACCATATTAATAAAATCTAATTCAAACTTAAAACAAATATTGCCTATTATTTTAAATGAAAAAAAGTAAATTTATATCTTTTAATGGTGATTTAATTTCATCAGAAAATTTTAAAATACATTATGATAATAGAGCTTTTAAATATGGAGACAGTATATTTGAAAGTGCTCGTTCATTTAACACACACATACCGTTACTTAAATTTAACTATCAACGACTACTAAAAGGTTTAAATATTTTTAATTTTAATATACCAGAGTTTTTTACTTTTAATTTTTTAGAAGAACAAATTCAAAAAGTAATAAAAGCAAATAAATTTTATAATTCTGCAAGAATAAGAATAACAATATATAGAGATGGAGAGTCTTTTTCTTATCTGCCTATAAATCCTACTTTTAATTTTTTAATTGAAGCATTTGAATTAAATGATAATGAATTTAAATTAAACGAAAAAGGATTAATTGTTGATATTTATGATGAATTAAAAAAACCAATAACTCCAATATTGCAAATAAAAAATAATTGTTCAATTTTTTATATATTACCACTTATATGGGCAAAAAGTAAAAATTTAGATGATGCAATTTTATTAAATACATTCAATTATATTTGCGAAGCAACAAGTTCAAATATAATAATTGTAGATGAAAAAAAAGAACTACTCACCCCTTTAGCAGAAGATGGTTGCATAGTTGGTACAATGTTAAGTTTTATAGAAACATTTATTAATATTAAAAAAGTTCATTTAACAATAGATGATCTTTTAATGGCAAACGAAATAATTTTTACAAATGCCATTAATGGTATAAAGTGGATTTCTGAAATAAAAAAAGTAAAATATTCTAATTCATTAGCAAAAGATTTGTTAAAAGAAATAAATCAAAGAATTTTTAAGTAAGCAAAAATTATGGATTTTAAAAAGATAAAGAATAAATTTTTATCACAAAAGAAAAATTTTTCAAACAAAATAAGGATAGCTTTAGAAAAATTAAAGTTTTCAAAAAACTTTTCGTTATATGATTTTTTATATGTTTTTTATAAAAACTTAACATATGGTGCTATTTCTATTAGAGCTGCATCTATAGCATACAATTTGTTTTTAGCATTAGTACCAATTATAATTTTTGTTTTTACATTACTTCCATATATTCCAATAAAAGGTTTTACTGATTATATAATTAACTTAACAAAAAACATAGTGCCCTATTATGCATATAAAACTATTGAACCAATTATTATAGATTTATTAACAAACAAACAAAAAACTTTACTTTCCATAGTTTTTTTGACTTCTATAAATTTTTCAATAAATAGCATTTCTGCTTTAATTTCGGCTTTCAATGCAATAAGTCATATTCATGATAAGCGACCCTGGTGGCAAAAAAAGATTATTAGCTTTTTTTTACTTTTTTTCTTTCTTTTTATATTTTTTTTAGGATTTTTAGCTCTTACACTTACAGATATAATTTATAATTTTTTAAAACAATATGTTTTAATTCCTTATGTTACTTATAATTTACCTCTTATTACCTCTCTAAAATGGATTTTTGTTTTTCTCTCTTTTTATGTTTCAATTTTTTTCTTGTTTTTTCTAGCACCAAAAAATAAAATTAAAAAATTACCATTAGCGTTTGGTACTCTTGTAACAACTATTTTATGCATGATATTAACATATGGTTTCTCTTTTTTCATAGGAAATGCTTTTAAATATAACATAATTTATGGATCTTTAGCAACAATTGTAATTTTACTTATTTGGTTGTATTTTAATGCTATTTCCCTTATAATAGGTTATGAAATTTGTTGGTCATTAAACTTATCCTATAAAAAAAATTCATCATAAACTTTTTAAAGAAAAAATTTAAACAAATCAAAAAATTTTTTTATCAGCAAGATATTTTTTTCATTAAAAAACATTTTAAAAAACATTTATAAGCTTTCATTAAAGTTTATAATAAACAAATAATTTTTTTAATCATTTTCACACTTCTTTAAGAAGTTCAATATTTAGTCAAAGGTCTTGTAAATATTAAGCCACCTCTCTATCAAAGCATCTTAAACATATTTATTAGCAAACCAAAACACTGTATAACTTTGATAAAACATAAGTTATTTTTTTAATACTTACTCATGATTCTCAATTAAATCACTTAGAATAATTAAATCACTTTTCAAAACATTATTAATTTTAAAATATTAAATTTTGCTTTTACTACTGAAAATGCTTAAGTTTTAAGTTTTTAAATAATAATAAATAAACTTAATAAATTATGAACCATCTTTTGTACCCTACAAAATAATAAAAAATCATAAAATAAACAATTTGTACAAGATGATTTCAAAACATTAATAAGAAATTTTTTGTTTAAAGCTATTTATAAATATTTATCGCTTTTTGGCTAAGTTAATTTATGATAGCATAATTTTAGATGAATGTGTTTAAAAAAATTTTCTAAACTTTAAGTGACCTAATAAGAATAAAGCCGAAATATTTTAAAAAAGGTGAAGTAAAAAAATATAAGAAAGCATTATAATTCATTCATAATCAATGTTTTAGCTTTTTCATTTAAATTTTTTGCTATTTCTAAAGAATCAGCTTCTGAATATATTCTAATAATTTTTTCTGTATTAGAAATTCTAACATGAATCCATCCATTATCAAAATCTAATCTTAAGCCATCTTCTAAATTATAAGAAATGAAATTAGAAAAGTTTAATAAAAGCATGTTAATAAGTTTGTGTATATTTAAATCCTTATTTAATTCAACTTTATCTTTAATTAGGTATAGTTTAGGTAATTTACTTTTTAATTGAGAAGGAGTAATATTAAGGTTAGCTAAGTATGAGAGGAAGAGGGCAATTGCTAAGACAGCATCCCTACCATAGTGCAATTCTGGTAATATAACACCACCATTTCCTTCACCTCCAATAATAGCATTAACTTCTTTCATTTTTTTTATCACATTTAATTCACCAACAGCGCTCATATAATGTTTGCCATTATGTTTTAAGGTAATAATCTTCAATGCATTGGTAGTACTTAAATTAGAAACTGTTATTCTTTTATTTTCAGGGAAAAAAGGTAAAATATAATCACAAACAGCAACTATAGTATATTCTTCATCAAATGACTCGCCATTTTCACATATAAAACAAACTCGATCAACATCTGGGTCAACAACTATTCCTAAATCTGCTTTGTATTCTACTACTTTTTTTTGAATATCTTTTATATTTTGTGAAACAGGTTCTGGATTATGAGCAAAAGTACCATTCATTTCCCAATTAATTACTATAGTCTCTCTAACACCTAATTTAGCTAATAATGGTGGTAATATTTTTGAACCAATAGAATTAACAACATCTAAAACAATTTTTAAATTTTTTTCTTTAATTTTTTTTGTGTCTATATATGGTAACGTTAAGATTTTATTAACATGATAAGTTGTATAATCCTTATAGATTATTTTTCCTAAATTACTTACTGAAGAATAGTTTATATTTTTTTCATTAATACTTAAGACTTTATCTAAGATAGCTTTATCTATAAATTCGCCATTTTTGTTTAAAGGTTTCAAAGCATTCCATTCTATAGGATTATGGCTAGCAGTGATAATTAAGCCTCCATCTGCATTTTCATTAATTACTGCTAATTCTACTGTTGGTGTAGCGGCTAATCCAATATCAATAACCTCACAGCCTAATGAAACCAAAGTTCCTACAACCAAGTTGCGTATCATTAGCCCAGAAAGACGTGCATCCCTCCCTATAACAATTCTAATATTTGACTTATCTTTATTCTCTTCTCTTAAATAATAAGCAAATCTTGATATAAATCTAACAATATCTATGGGTGTTAAATTTTCTTCTACATAACCACCTATAGTACCTCTTATACCAGATATAGATTTAATTAATGGCATAATATCTTATTTTACATTTCTTACTCCTTAGATATAAAGTATCACCAACTTTTATATCATTTTCATCATTAATACAATTCATTTTTTTTAATTTTTTTAGCTTTACTGCATATAATTGTGATATAAAATGTAATGTTTCCCCAGGTTGTACAATATGAATTTCTTTACCTTTCTCTGCTTTATTTTTCTTTATCTCAAGATAAATAATATCTCCATCTTTTATATCTTTATTTTTAATTAAATCATTATACCAACGTAATAACCACACTGCTGAATTAAATTCTTTAGCAATTGTTTCTAAGTTATCACCATCTTTTGCAATAATATATTTCACTCCATTATTATATTTAATTTCTCTATTTTCTATAGATAATGATTCATAATTTTTTTCTAACTTAACATCTAATGGTTTATCAGGAGGGCAAAAAAGTTGATCATACTTATATAATTCATTTTCTTCTATTATTTTAATCAATAAATTTGCATAATTAGGATTAGTTGCATATCCTTTTTCTTTCAATCCTTTTGCCCATGAAGAATAATCCTTACTATCATATAAAAATAATTCTTTATATCTACTTGAATTTTTTAGATAATTTGCATAATCATAATAACTTTCTTCTATAGAACTGTATTTTCTAAAGCATTCATTTTTTTCATCATCATCTTTAAAAAATTTTTCACCAGACCAATTTTTGCCACATTTAATACCAAAATGATTATTAGCTTTCGTTGCTAAAAGACTATTTCCATTATCAGACTCTAAGCAAGCTTGAGCTAATATAATACTAACAGGAATACCTGTTTGTTTAGATATTTTAATTGCTAAATCTTTATATCTATTTATATATTCTTCTCTTGTTAATTTTTTTTGGCTAAATGCAGAGTTTAAAAAAAATGAATAAGAAAAAAATATAATTACTATAAACAAAATTACAGTCATTAATAAAACAAAAAAATTAAGCGAAAATATAACTTTTTACTTTATTTTAAAAAATAAGTTTTTGTAATACACTGCCAAATGTTTAATAGGCCTTGCAGTTATTTTTCCTATTTTAATATCATAATTATTTAAACAATTAGCTAGTTCATTTCTAAATAATTTTGCTACAGTGCCACCAAAATTAATAGCACCATCTTTTTTTTGATAGTATGGTAATAAATGATGTATTATAAATTCATTAAATGATTCTTCAATTATTTTTTTTATTTCTTTTGATTTCCTATTTTCGTAAATAAATGGCAAAAAGCTTGCTATATAATAATTATTATTTTTAGCTAATGAGTTTGAAATTATTTCAGGGATTTTTATTTCATACTTTTTAAAAAATTTAATCTTTATTCTTTTACTTATTTCATTATAGCAAAGTTTTTTTAGAAATCTTTTACAAATATAAGTTGCACTTCCTTCATCACCTAAAACAAAGCCTAAGGAAGGAGTAAATTTTATTAATTCTTTTCCATCATAAAAAGCTATATTTGAACCTGTTCCTAATATTCCTATCCATCCTTTTTTGTCCTTTAATAAAGAATGTGCAACACCTAATAAATCTGAATATACACATATTTCAATATCATTTGAATTGAATACTTTATTTAAAAAATTCTCTATTTTTTTTATATTCTTTACATTATTGCATCCTGCTCCATAAAAAAATATTTTATTAATAATTTTTTTATCTATTTCTTTTATTACCTCCTTTACTTCTGATAATTTCTCATCTGATTCATCTAAAAAATTTGGATTTAAACCTACTGTTCTTTTAAAAATTACATTTTCCTTTGAGATAAAAGCCCAATCTGTCTTATAGCCCCCACTGTCTGCTACAACAATCACTGCCTTTAAAATTTGCAGAATTTTTTGTTAATTATTTTAATAGATGAATTTTCTATTATTGTTATAATATATATTCCTGATGACAAACTTTCTAAATTTAATTCTTCTGAACTCTTATTATATACTATTTTCTCTATTAAACTTTTTCCATATATATCTGTTATAAGTATTTTTCCATTAAAATTTTTGTCAAACATTATAAGAACCTTATTACACGCAGGATTAGGCAAAATATTTATGTTTTGATTAATCAAATTATTGGAAGATGAACTTTCTAACACGTGAATGTAATTATGCTTTATTAAAGTATCAGCTTGTTGAAAGTTAATATTTTTTGCAATTAATGTAATAGTATAAGAACCTTCACTTGTGTATAGATGCCATGGATTTGAATCTGTAGAAATTGTTCCATCTCCAAAATCCCATAAATAATTTGTTGCATTTATACTTAAATTAATAAAAAATACATATGCATTAGGTAAATATACTGTGTCTTCTATTGCATAAAAGTCAGCTTGTACAATTTGTGAAGGTAAAACAATAAAACCATCTGAAGTAACTTGACTTGCTAAACCAGCATTATTAACTGCTTTAACATTAACATAGTAAGTAGTATAATAATTAAGACTTAGGTTATTAATAATTACGCTATCACTTTGAGTTGTTTGCCAAGGAACTATATCTGTTCCTCCAGGATGTGTACCAATAGAATATTTATAATAAGCAATACCAGAATTTGGATCTACTGCCTTCCAATAGGCTTTTATATATGAGGTTGTAAATGTCGTATCTAAATCATTTTCATAATTAAAATCATTAATTTT
>Ga0197143_1000941_pt1 | contig 26763 bp, 28 predicted proteins | sample GBS70_MetaG_FD_148603 | JGI IMG/M metagenome (GOLD analysis project Ga0197143, IMG submission 148603) | Sediment microbial communities from Great Boiling Springs, Gerlach, Nevada, United States - GBS 70_MetaG | ecosystem: Environmental > Aquatic > Thermal springs > Hot (42-90C) > Sediment... | reverse complement strand
CTCAGGGCGCCCGGAAAAGGTGCCAACTCCGGTCCGGGCCTTTTAAAGGCCCGGACGAGATGAGAGGCCCGGCTCCGCACAGAATTTTCTGAGCGGTTCTCGGTTCCTCAAAGTTCCCAAGCCGTCAACGTAAGCCATAGCCGCCAATTTAAGGCCGGCGGCCGGTGCAGCCCAGGCTGCAGCCGCCGAAGGGTGCCGGCCCGTGGGGGCGCATAGCCGCATCCTGGAAAGGAGGTTGTCAAAATGGGTTTTGCCCGAAGCCTGCGCTGTCGGGAATGCGGGACCGAGTACCCCCTCGACGCCCGTTACGTCTGTACCGAGTGTTTCGGACCCCTGGAGGTGACCTACGACCTCGAGGCCCTGCGGGCCTCCCTCACCCGGGCCCGCATCGCCAGCGGCCCCCGCTCCCTCTGGCGCTACCGGGACTTTTTGCCCGTCTCCGACGGCCCCGTCGTGGACATGCAGGCCGGCTTTACGCCCCTCATAAGGGCCGAAAACCTCGGCCGCAAGCTCGGCCTGGAAAACCTCTACATCAAGAACGACGCTGTTAACCCGACTTATTCTTTCAAGGACCGGCCGGTGGCGGTGGCCGCCACCAAGGCCGTCGAGTTCGGATTCGACACCCTCGCCTGCGCCTCGACCGGCAACCTGGCCGCCAGCGTCGCCGCCCACGCCGCCAAGGCCGGCCTTAACTGCTTCGTTTTCATCCCGGCCGACCTGGAGGCGGGCAAGGTCGTCAACATGGCCGTGTACGGCCCAACCCTGGTGCCCGTCCGGGGCTCATACGACCAGGTCAACCGCCTCTGCACCGAGCTGGCCGACCGCCACGGCTGGGCCTTTGTAAACATCAACCTGCGGCCCTATTACGCCGAAGGGAGCAAGACCCTCGGCTTCGAGGTGGCCGAGCAGCTGGGCTGGCGGGCCCCCGACGCCTGCATTGTGCCCGTGGCCTCGGGGGCCCTCTTTACCAGGGTGGCCAAGGGCCTGGCCGAGCTGGCGGCCGTCGGGCTGGTCGAGCCCCGGCCCGTCCGGATGTATGCCGCCCAGGCGGCCGGAAGCGGCCCGGTGGCCGAGGCCTTTGCCCGCCGAAGCCTTGAAATCCGGCCGGTCAAACCCAATACCCTCGTCAAATCCCTGGCCATCGGGGACCCCGCCGACGGCTACTATGTCCTCAGGCTGGTTTACGAGACCGGCGGGGCCGCCCTGGGGGTCTCCGACGAAGAGGTCATCGCCGGCATCCGGCTCCTGGCCGAAACCGAAGGCATCTTTACCGAGACGGCCGGCGGGGTAACCATCGCCGTCCTCAAGCGGCTGGCCGAGGCCGGAGCCTTCCGGCCGGATGAGGTGGTGGTCGCCTTCGTCACCGGCAACGGCCTCAAAACCCAGGAGGCCGTCGCCGGCACCCTTAACCTGCCCGAGGCCATCGAGCCCACCGTGGCCGCCTTCGAAGCCGCCTTCGGCCGGTCCCTGCCGGCCGGGTCGACGAGAAAATAAGCTAAGACTCCGGAGGGAGCCCAGGCATGGTCACCGTTCGCATCCCAACCCCCCTCCGAACCCTGTGCGGGGGGCAGGCGGAGGTTAAGGTCCCGGCCCGGACCCTGCGCCAGTGCCTCGAAGAGCTCGAGGCCCGCTTCCCAGGCTTGAAAGCCCGCATCTGTGAAGATTCCGGGGCCGTCCGCCGGTTCGTCAACATCTTCGTAAACGGTGAGGATATCCGCTTTCTGGCCGGCCTCGATACCCCCCTTAATCCCGGCGACGAGGTGACCATCATCCCGTCCATGGCCGGGGGCTGAATCCCGTGGCCGGGCAGGTTTACGAAGTGGTAACCTGCTTCCTGGTCCACCGGGGCCCCGAGGGGGACCGGGTGCTCCTTTTGCGCCGGAGCGGCCGGGTGAGCACCTACCAGGGCCGGTGGGCCGGGGTAAGCGGCTACCTGGAGGCCGCCGACCCCTTAGAGCAGGCCTACACCGAGCTGGCCGAAGAGACGGGCCTGGGGCGGGACCAGGTTCGGCTGCTGGCCGACTGCGGCGTCCTGGACCTTTACGACCCGGACCTGGGCCGGCACTGGCGGGTCCACCTCTTCATGTTCGAGGTCCCCGACCCCGCCCTGGTCCGGACCGACTGGGAGCACACCGAGGCCCGGTGGGTCCGGCCCGAGGAGGTCGCCCGCTACGAAACGGTGCCCAGTCTGGCCGAGGGCCTCCGGCGCTGTTACGAGGCCGCCCCGGCTTCCGGCCCCGGGGCCTGAAGGTGGGCCGTCTCGTTAAAACTTAGTAAAGCCGGGGGCCGGCGGCCGAAATCGAGCCGGGAAACCCCGCCGCACTCGACCCGGAACCGCCGGATGTAGCCCAGGTCCAGGTCGAGGGCCCGGACCACCACGGCCAGGAGGGCAAACCCGTGGGTCACCGCCACCACCGTTTCGCCCTGGTGCCGCCCGACGATTTCGCTAATTGCCCCCCAGACCCGGTCGGCCAGCTCGGCGATGGTTTCACCCCCGGGCATCCGGACGCCCCCGGGGTCCTCCGACCAGGCGGCCCAGAACTCCCGGTAGCCGGCCCGCATCTCCTCCACCTTTAAGCCCTCCAGCTCCCCCTGGTCCAGCTCCCGAAGCTCGGACACCAGCCGAACGGGGAGGCTGTGGGGCCGGGCGATGACCTCGGCGGTCTCGGCCGCCCGCCGCAGGGGGCTGGCGTAAACGGCGGCCACCGGCTCGGCGGCCAGCAGTCTGGCGACCGCGGCGGCCTGACGCCGCCCGGCCTCGCTTAAGGGCACGTCCGTTTTCCCCTGGATGCGCCCCTCAAGATTCCAGTGGGTCTGGCCGTGGCGGACCAGGATCAGCCGGGCGATGGGAACTCCCCCAAAGGTTGGCGGATTACTTAAAGTATACTTGTCCGGGGTCGGCCCGGGCTTACCGGTTATTCCCCCGCCGGGCCCCCGGCCTGGAGTGACCGGGTAAAGGACGAAGTTGGGAGGAGCCGATGCCGGCCTATTTTATCGATTCGGTTCTCTGGGGCGACCTCTTTTCCACGGCCGAGCTAAGGGCCATCTTCGACGACCGGGCCTACGTCCAGCGGCTTCTGGACGTGGAGGCCGCCCTGGCCGAAGCCGAGGCGGAGGTCGGCTTGATTCCGGCCTGGGCCGCGGCCGAAATCCGACGAAGGGCCCGGGTCGAAAACCTGGACCTGGGGGCCATCCGGGCCGAGTTCGACCGGACCCGGCACCAGGTCATGCCGGTGGTCCACGCCCTGGCCCGGGCCTGCGAGGGCGGCGCCGGGGAGTTCGTCCACTGGGGGGCCACCACCCAGGACATCGTCGATACGGCCACCGTCCTCCAGCTTAAGGATGCCTTTAAGGTCTTTTACCGGGACCTCCGGGAGGTCGAGGCCGAGCTTATCCGGCTGGCCGAAACCTACGCCCGGACGCCCATGGCCGGAAGGACCCACGGCCAGCAGGCCCTGCCCATAACCCTGGGCTATAAATTCGCCGTCTGGGCCGACGAGGTCCGCCGCCATATCGAGCGGCTCAAGGCGGCCGCCCCCCGGGTGCTGGTGGGCCAGCTCGGGGGCGCCGTGGGGACCTTCGCCTCCTTCGGCCCTTCAGGCCCCGAAGTCCGGCGCCGGATGCTTTTAAAGCTCGGCCTGGGGGAGCCCCTGGTCTGCTGGCATTCCGCCCGGGACCGGTTTGCCGAAGTCAACTGCCTTCTGGGCCTCATCGGCGCAACCCTTTACAAGGTCGGCAACGAGGTCTACCAGCTTCAGAAGACCGAAATCGGCGAGGTCGAAGAGCCTTTTACGCCGGGCAAGGTGGGCAGCAGCACCATGCCCCACAAGCGAAACCCGGCCCTGGCCGAGAATTTAAAAGCCGTCGCCGACAAAATCCGCCACAACGCCGCCCAGGCCCTGGCCGCGGCCGCCCCCGAGCACGAGCGGGACGCCGCCGCCTGGTGGGCCGAAAGGCTCACCCTGGTCGAAAACTGCCTCCTGATGGGGGCCGCCCTCTTTCGGGCAAAACAGCTTCTTTCCGGCCTTACGGTCCGGCCCGAGCGGATGGCCGGAAATCTAAGGGCGCTGGGGGACCTGCTCCCCTCCGAGGCGGTGATGCTTCGGGCGGCCGAGAAGCTGGGCCGGCAGACGGCCCACGAGCTGGTTTACCGGGCGGCCATGCGGGCGTACGAAAAGAATGGCTCCTTAAAGGCCGAACTCCTGGCCGAGCCCGGCCTGGCCGGCCTCTTTACCGAAGCCGAGCTGGAAAGGCTTCTGGACCCGGCCGGCTACCTGGGCCTGGCGGCTGAAATCGCGGCCGAGGTGGTCGGGGCCGTCAGGGCGGCCCGGGCGGCCGACCCGGAGGCCCTTTAAGGCCCCCTTCGGCCAGCCCCGCCAAATACTTAAGGGCCTCCTGGGCCCACCGGCGGGCCCCCTCAGCCTCCGCCCTGGGGATAAAACCCTCCAGCTCCCGGACCAGCCGCCGGACCTGCTCCTCCGCCCGGGCCGGGTCGGGCCGGAAAGCCTGAAGTTTTCTGGGGCCCTCCCAGCCGCCCTCGGCGAAGTACCAGTCTTTAAAGCCGCCGAAACAGCCGGCCCGCACCAGCAGAAGCCCCAGCTCGGTGGCCGCCGGCGGGACCCCCAGGCTCAGGGCCCGGGCCGTCTCCTGCCAGCGGGGGCTGGCGTATTCGACCATCAGGGACCCGCCGGGGGGCAGGGTCTGGGCCAGGCGGCCGAAAAGGGCTTCCAGAAGGCCCTCGGCCTCCAGGTCCACGGCAACCCGCACACCTTCGGGCCCGGTAAGGACCGGCTTAAAGTCCACCCAGTCCACCTCGACCCAGGTTTCGGCCGGCCGCCGCCCCCGGCGGAAAACCCCGATGAGAAAGGGCTCCGGGGTCTCCGGGCCGTCGGGCCGTCTGAGCCGCAGGCCGAAGGTCTGGGCGCCGGTCCGGGTCCGGGGCCCGACCAGAACCTGAAGGCGATATCGCCCCAGGGGGGCGTCGGCCAGCGCCCCCAGGGGGTGGTCCGGCTCCGGCTCCCGCCACGACATGCCGGTTAATCATACCACCGGCGGCTTGACGCAACCCCTCCCAACGGGTTAGGATTGCCGGGTTTCGGTCAAAGGCGGGTATTCTTTAAGTCGATGCGGATTGTAATTACCGGCGGCACCGGCCAGCTCGGCCGGGCCCTGACCCGGAAGCTGGCCCCGGACCACGAGGTGTTTGCCCTGGGCCGGCGGGAGCTGGACGTAACCCGCCCCGACGCCGGGACGCAGGTCGCCCGGCTCGGCCCGGATATCGTCATCCACTGCGCCGCCTGGACGGATGTGGACGGGTGCGCCCGGGACCCGGAACGGGCCTACCTGGTAAACGCCCTCGGGACCCGCAATGTGGTTCTGGGCTGCCAGCAGGCAGGTTGTCCCATCCTGTATATCTCCACCAACGAGGTCTTCGACGGCCGCTCGACCCACCCCTACTACGAATACGACCCCCCCAGCCCCATAAACCCTTACGGCCGGTCGAAGCTGGCCGGGGAGCAGGTCGTCCAGACCATGCTCGACCGGTTCTACATCGTCCGAACGGCCTGGCTTTTCGGCTGCGAGCGGGAAAATTTTATAACCAAGATTCTTAAGCGGGCCAGCACCGCCCGCCGCCTCGAGGTCGTTACCGACGAGGTGGGCTCCCCCACCTACGTGGAGGACCTGGCCGCCGCCATCGCCAGGCTCATCAAAACCGGCCTTTACGGCATTTACCACTTCGTCAATTCAGGCCAGGCCTCCCGGTACGAGCTGGCCCTGAAGGCCCTGGAGCTGTGCGGCCGCCGGGACACCCCCGTCCGGGGGATCCGGCTGGCGGAGTACCGGCGGGCTTCGACCCCGCCCCCTTATTCGGTCCTGGCCAACCTGGCGGGCCGGGCCATCGGCATCGAGTTCAGGCCCTGGGAAGAGGCCCTCGCCGAATACCTGCGGCTGGCATGGCCAGGGTAGCCGTCATCATCCCCAACTACAACGGCGCCGCCCTCCTCCCGGCCTGCCTCGGGGCCCTGCGCCGCCAGACGTTTAAAGATTTTATTACGGTCGTGGTGGATAACGGCTCGGCCGACGGCAGCGCGGGCCTGGTGCGCGCCCGCTTTCCCGAGGTCGAAGTCGTCGAGCTTCCCCACAACCTGGGGTTCGCCGGGGCGGTGAACCGGGGCATCCTGGCCACCACCTCGGAATACGTGGCCCTGCTCAACAACGACGCCGAGCCCGAACCCGGCTGGCTGGAAGCCCTGGTCTCGGCCCTGGACGGCCGGCCCGACGCGGCCATGGCCGCCTCGAAAATCCTCCTCTACGACCGGCGGGATCTCCTGCATTCGGCCGGGGATTTCCTGGACGTCTGCGGCCGGCCGGGAAACCGGGGGGTCTGGCAGCGGGATTGGGGCCAGTTTGATGGGGTCGAAGAGGTCTTTTCGGCCTGCGGGGCGGCCGCCCTCTACCGACGGTCCCTCTTTGCCGAGGTGGGCCTCCTGGATGAGGCCTATCGTTCTTACCTGGAAGATGTCGACCTGGCCTGCCGGGCCCGACTTAAAGGCTACGGGTGCGTCTACGTGCCCTCGGCCCGGGTCTACCACCGGCTGGGCGCCACCGCCGGCGGTCCCCTGGCCGCTTATCTCTTCGGCCGAAACCTGCCCAGGCTCGTCGTCAAGAACTTTCCGGGGCCCCTGCTGGCGGCCCACTGGCCCCGGCTGGCCGCCTATCAGCTCGGCCTTCTCCTCGAAGGCCTAGCCCACATCCGGGAGCCGGCGGCCCGGGCCAAACTGCGGGGGCTCATCGCCGGCTGGCTGGGCCTGCCGGGCCTGCTCCGGGCCCGGCGGCAGACCCAGGCCGGGGCCGGCAAGGCCGAAAGGTTCCGGGCCGCCCTCGGCCGGCCCCGGGCCGACTTCGCCCGCTCCCCTTACCGGTCGGACGTGGAGGTCTCGGTAGTCATCCCGGCCTACAATGAGGCCGGCCGCATCCTGGAGACCCTCGGCCGGGTGGCCAAGTACCTGGCCGGGCTGGGCCGGCCCCACGAAATCGTCGTCGTCGACGACGGCAGCACCGACCGGACGGCCGACCTGGTGGCCGAATTCGCCCGGGAGGCCGGGCCGGCCGTGCGCCTCATCAGGCGGCCCCACGCCGGGAAGGGGGCGGCCGTCCGGGCCGGAATGCTGGCGGCCCGGGGGCGTTTTCGGCTGATGTGCGACGCCGACCTCTCCATGCCGGTGGAGGAGTTTGACAAGTTCATCCCCCTGCTGGAGGCGGGGGTGCCGGTGGTCATCGGTTCCCGGGAGGCCCCGGGGGCCCGGCGGTACAGGGAGCCGCCCCACCGCCACCTGATGGGACGGGTTTACAACCGGCTGATCCAGCTTTTGGTCCTGCCCGGCATCGAGGATACCCAGTGCGGCTTTAAAGGCTTCCGGGCCGAGGCGGCCGCCGAGCTTTTCGGCCGCCAGACCCTGAGGGGCTTCGGCTTCGACGTGGAGGTGCTTTTCATCGCCCGGCGGCTGGGCTATCCGGTGAAGGAGGTGCCCATCCACTGGCACTACATGCCGGGAAGCAAGGTTAAGCCCCTGCGGGATACCTGGCGGATGCTCCGGGAGATGGTGCGGGTCCGCCTCAATGCCCTCTGCGGCCGCTACGATGGCCCGCCCCCGAATTGACCCCCGGCTGGGCGTAATTTTAGCCTTATACTTCGGCCTGGGCTCTCTTTTCGCCTGGCAGACGCCCCCCTGGCAGGCCCCCGACGAGCCGGCCCATTATAACTACGTTCGGCACCTGGCCGAGGGCCGGGGCCTGCCCGAGCTGAGGCCGGGGGATTGGGACGCCGCCTACCTGGATTTTCTCAAGGCCAACCGTTTTCCGCCCGGGGCCGACATCGGCCCCATCCGCTACGAGTTCCACCAGCCGCCCCTTTATTATCTTTTGCTCGCCCCGATTTACCTGGCCGCCGGCGGAAGCCTGCCGGCCCTCCGGCTTGTCAGCCTGGCCGTCGGGGCCCTGGCCGTGGTGGGGGTTTACCTGGTGGGCCGGCGGCTTTTCCCGGCCGAGCCCGGGATTGCCCTGGGGGCGGCCGGGGTTGCGGCCGCCCTCCCCCAGAACCTAGCCGTCCTGGCCTCGGTGAACAACGACGCCCTGGCCGAGGCGGTGGCCTCCGGCCTGCTGGCCTGGGGGGTGGCGGGCCTGACGGGCCGGCGGACCTGGGGCTGGGCCCTGGCCGGGGGCCTGCTGGCCGGCCTCGGCCTGCTCACCAAGACCACCGTTTACCCCCTGGTCGGCCTGGCCGTTTTGCTTACCCTGGTCCCGGGGCCCAAAGCCGACGGCCCGGGCCGCCTCAAGACTTTCGCCGCCGTGGCCGGCCTCGCCCTGCTCCTGGGGGGCTGGTGGTTTCTCCGGAATGCGGCCGTTTACGGCGGCCTCGACATCTTCGGGCTGGGCCGCCACGACCAGGTGGTCGTCGGCCAGCCCCGGACCGGGCCCCTATCGGCCCGGCTTCTGCTGGACTGGTCGCTGACCGCCTTTCGGAGCTTCTGGCTCCAGCTGGGGTGGATGGGGGTGCCGGCCGAGGATTGGGTTTACGGCCTCCTGGCGGCCGTGACCCTTCTCGGCCTTGGCGGCCTGGTCCTGCTGGCCCGGGACTCAGGCCCCACCCGCCCGGCCCCGGCGGCGGTCTGGCTGGGCCTGGCCGCGGCCCTGGTGGCGGCCCAGTTCGCGGCCTACAACCTGCAGTTTTACCAGCCCCAGGGCCGTTATCTGTTCCCGGCCATGGCCGTCTGGGCGGTGGGCCTGGCCGCCGGCTTCCGCCGGGCCCTGGCCCCGGAGCTTCGGGGCTGGTGGGTTCTGCCGGCCCTCCTGGCCGCCCTGAGCGTGTGGGCCGTCGTGCGGTATATTCCTTTCCTGCGCTGACGGGGTATGCTAAAATCCTGATTTGATAAGAGCCCGGAGAAAACCAGGAGGGAGCAAATGGGCAAACTTTCCCGGCGCGAGTTTCTCGGCCTCGTCGGGGGTTCGGCCGTGGCGGCCGCCTGTGCCCCCGCCCAGGCGCCCTCGGCCCCTTCGGCCCCCACACCCAGCGGCCCCCGGGGCGAAGTCACCATCCTGCAGGGGGTTGACGCCAACACCTTAGACCCGGATTTCCGCAACTCCGTCCCCGAGTTCAACATCAACGCCCACATCTTCGACATGTTTTTATGGCGGGACCCGAAGACCCTCGAGCCGAAGCCGTGGATTGTGAGCGAGTGGCGCAACGTCGACGACCTGACCTGGGAGTTTAAGCTCGTGCGGGGGGCCCGATTCCACGACGGCACCCCGGTCAACGCCGAGGCGGCCAAGTTCAGCATCGAGCGCCACACCAAGGAGCGGGTGGGGGGCAGGCCCATCGTCCCCGCCCTCCGCCGCCTTATCAACTTTGAGAAAGTCGAGGTCGTCGACGAGTACACCTTCCGGATCAAGACCACCGCCCCGGCGGCCACCATCCTGGACGAGCTTACCAGTTACGAGATCATGCCCCCCAGCGTCTACGCCGACGAGTCGGCCGAAAACCTGGCCAGAGTCGCGGCCCGGCCGGTGGGTTCGGGGCCGTACAGGTTCGTGGAGTGGGTTAAGGACCAGCGGCTGGTGATGGAGGCCAACCCCGAATACTGGGGTCCGAAGCCCCAGATCCAGCGGCTCATCTGGCGGCCGGTGCCCGAGCTTTCCACCCGAATTCTGGCCCTTCAGCGGGGGGAGGCCGATATCATCGTCAACGTCGCCCCCGACCAGATGGCTAACGTGGAGCGGGGCGGCAGCGCCCGCATCTGCCGCATCAAGGGCGGCCGGAATATCTTCGTGGGCATCCGGTGCGACCGGCCACATCTTTCGGATAAGCGGGTCCGCCAGGCCCTTAATTACGCCGTCAACTTCGACGCCATCAACCGGGCCATCCTCAACGGCATCGGGGAGCGGACCCGGACCATCGTCACCCGTCCGAGCGAACAGCCCCCCAACGCCAAACCCTACCCCTACGACCCCGACAAGGCCCGTCAACTCCTCAAGGAGGCCGGGGTGCCCGAGGGCTTTAAGGTGGTGATGGATTCCCCCAACGGCCGGTATATCAAGGACAAGGAGATCGCCCAGGCCATCGCCCAGGACCTTCAGCGGGTCGGCCTCCAGGTGGAGCTTAAGGTCCTGGAATGGGCCCTTTACGCCGGGGACATGCTCGCCAAGCGCCAGCCGGACGACCTCTTCTTCCTGGGCCTCGGGTCGCCCTTCAACGCCCAGGCCGAGTTTAACTACATCCACCCGGATTTCTCCCTGAATGCCACCTACTGGGTCAACCAGGACTTTATCCGCCTCTACGACGAACTGCGCCGGACCCTCGACCGCAGCAAGCGGCAGGAGCTTATCAACCGGCTCTGGGAAATCGCCTACGACGACCCGCCGTGGATTTACGTCTGGCAGCAGGTGGATATTTACGGGGTGAGCAACCGGCTGGAGTGGGAGTGCCGGCCGGATGAGCGGATCCTCCTGCACGAGGCCCGCTTGAGGTCCTGAGCCCGTGGGCGGCTACGTTATCCGGCGGCTGCTCCAGACCGTCCCGGTGGTCCTAGGGGTAACCGCCCTGGTTTACTTTATCCTTTTCCAGACGGGCGACCCCACGTTTCTTATGGTAAGCACCGACGCCAGCCGGGAGGAGGTGGAGCGGATTCGCCGGGAGCTCGGTTTCGACCAGCCCTGGTACATTCAGTACCTGCAGTTCGTCGGCCGGGCGGTTCGGGGTGACTTTGGGGTCTCCCTGCGCCAGGGCCAGCCGGTCTTTAACATCATCCTGGAGCGCTACCCGGCCACCCTGGAGCTTACCTTTGCGGCCATGTTCATCGCCCTCGCCCTGGCCCTCCCCCTCGGGGTGATTTCGGCCACCCGCCGCAATTCGGCCGTCGACAACCTGGCCATGGCCTTTGCCCTGGTGGGCCAGTCGACCCCGGTCTTTTTCCTCGGGATAATCCTGCTTTTCGTCTTCGGCGGCCTTCTGGGCTGGTTCCCCATCGGGGGACGGGGCCGGGGCGAACCCCTCGACGAACTGCGCCACCTGGTCCTGCCGGCCGTGACCCTGGGGACCTTTTCGGTGGCCCGCAACGCCCGCCTGGTGCGGTCCACCCTGCTGGAAGTCCTCGGCCAGGACTACATCCGGACGGCCCGGGCCAAGGGGCTGGCCGAGCGGGTGGTCATCTGGCATCACGCCCTCAAAAACGCCCTCATCCCGGTGGTTACCGTCGTCGGCCTGGAGTTCGGCACCCTCCTGGGCGGGGCGGTAATCACCGAGACGGTCTTCGCCTGGCCCGGGGTCGGAAGCCTGGTAATCAAGGCCATCGGCCAGAAGGACTTCCCGGTGGTCGTGGGAACGGTCACCGTCCTTTCGGTCTCCTTCGTGCTGATAAACCTCATCGTTGACCTGCTTTACGGCTACCTGGACCCCCGGGTTAGGTACCGTTGATGGACGGGAGGCCGAGGCCCGAAACCGTCGTTGAGGTTCCGGCCCTGGGCCGGGAGCTGGGGACGGCCGCCCGACGCCGGGCCCGGGGCCGCCTGGTAGCGAGCCTGCTGGCCAACCGGCTGGCCAGCTTCGGGGTTGTTATCCTGGGGCTGGTCTGCCTCGCGGCCGTGTTCGCCGACACCCTGGCCCCCCACAACCCCCGGGTTGGGGACCTGGTTAACAGCAAGCTTCCGCCGGCCTTCCTGCCCGGGGGTGACCCCCGCTTTCTGCTCGGCACCGACGAGCTGGGCCGGGACATCCTGAGCCGGGTTATCCACGGCTCGCGGATATCCCTGCTGGTGGGCTTTACGGCCGTGGCCCTGGCCGGGGCCATCGGTGTCGTCCTCGGCCTTATCTCCGGTTTTTATGGCGGCCGAATTGACGACGTTATCATGCGCATCGCCGACATCCAGCTGGCGGTGCCCTTTATTCTGCTGGCCATCGCCGTCCTGGCCGTCCTGGGCCCGGGCATTCACAATATCATCTTGACCCTCGGGGTGGCCGGGTGGGTAACCTACGGCCGGGTCGTCCGGGGCCAGGTGGTCTCCTTGCGGGAGAAAGAGTTTGTCGAGGCCGCCCGCTGCATCGGGGTGCCGAACCCGATTATCATGTTCCGGCATATTCTGCCCAATACCCTGGCGGCCGTCATCGTCGTCGGGTCCTTTGCGGTGGCCAGCACCATCCTGGCCGAGGCGGCCCTGAGTTTTCTGGGCCTCGGGGTTCCCCCCGACGTTCCCACCTGGGGCGGGATGGTGGCGGCCGGCCGGGACCAGATCCTCACCGGCCAGTGGTGGGTATATACTTTTCCGGGGCTGGCCATCATGCTGACCGTTCTGGCCATTAACGCCCTGGGGGATTGGCTCCGGGATTACCTGGACCCCCGGCTGAAAATCTAAGGGAGGTAACAGCTATGACCGAGGCCGGCGCAAGCACCGAGCAGGCTAAAAAAGCCCGCCCCATCGTCCCCTATTTAAAGCTCCCCGAAAAGGAAGGGGAGGAGGCCGTGCTGGTCGGGGTCCGGTGCAAGGCCTGCGGCAAGGCCTTTCTTGGGGAGCGGCTGGTCTGCCCCAACTGCACCGCCATAAACCAGTTCGAGCCGGTGACCTTCAGCCGGACTGGGGAGCTTTACGCCTACACCATCGTTTACCAGTCGGCCCCGGGGCTCCCGGTGCCCTATATTTCGGCCATAATCGACCTGCCCGAAGGGGTCTCGGTCCGGGCCAACCTGGTCGACATCGAGCCCCGGCCGGAGAACCTGAAGTTCGGGATGAAGGTGGAGATGGTAACCCGGAAGGTGCGGGAGGACAGCGAGGGCAACGACGTCATCGCGTTCTTCTTCCGCCCCGCCGGGCAATAATCAGACAAAAAAAGGAGGAAGGCCATGCGCGAGGTTGCGGTTATCGGCGTCGGGATGATTAAATTCGGCCGGTACGATAAGTCCGTCTGGGAGCTGGCCCGGGACGCCATCCTGGAGGCCCTTCAGGACGCCGGCATTGGGTTTAAAAAAGTCGAAGCCCTCTACTCCGGGAACATGTACCGGACGAACCTTTCGGGCCAGCAGATCCTCCAGCAGATCGGCCTTACGGGCATACCGGTGGTGAACGTGGTCAACGCCTGCGCCACCGGCTCCACGGCCGTCCGGGAGGCCTACCTGGCCGTGGCCATGGGCCTGCATGATATTGTCGTCGCCGTCGGCAGCGAGCAGATGGGGAAGATGGGCCTCCTGGGGGCCGATGCCGCCCGGCGGGAAGAGAGCGTTGAGGGCATTCTGGGCTCGGGCCTGATGCCGGCCATCTTCTCCACCGCCGGGGTCGAGCACATGCGCAAATACGGCACCACCATCGAGCAGTTTGCCAAGGTCTCGGTCAAGAACCACAAGTACGGCTATTACAACCCCCGGTCCCAGTACCGGGTGATCCTGAGCCTCGAAGACGTGCTTAACTCCCGGATGATCGCCTACCCGAACACCCTCTACATGTGCTGCCCGACGGGGGACGGGGCGGCGGCGGTGGTTCTGGCCCCCATGTCCCGGGCCCGGGAGTTTACCAGCAAACCGGTCAAGATCGCCGCCTCGGTCCTGACCACCGACCCCTACACCGACCGGGTTTTCGCCCTCCCCGACCCCAACACCATGACCCGGAATGCGGCCAAACTGGCCTACGAACAGGCCGGCATCGGGCCCGAGGACCTGGACCTGGTGGAGCTGCACGACTGCTTTGCCACGGCCGAAATCCTGCACTACGAGAACCTGGGGCTGTGCGCCGAGGGGGAGGGCGGCCGGCTCATTGATGAGGGAGCCACGGAGATCGACGGCCGGATCCCGGTGAACATAAGCGGGGGCCTGCTCTCTCTCGGCCACCCCATCGGGGCGACCGGGGTTTCGAAGATCTGCGAGTGCGTCTGGCAGCTCCGAGGGGAGGCCCAGACGCCCGACCGCCAGGTGCCCGACTGCAAGGTGGCCCTGGCCCACACCATCGGCCTGGCCAGCGGCGGCGCCTGCACCATCCACATCCTGGTCCGTTAGGAGTCCGGGACGGCCGGATCTGGCGGTGAGGCTGCCCGAATTTGGGGTCCCCCGGCAGAGGGGACCCCAAATTTTATTCGCCTTCGGAGGAGCCGATGTTTCGGAAGGTCCTGATCGCTTACGACGGGTCGGCCGGGGCCGAGCGGGCTCTGCGGGCGGGGCTGGACCTGGCCCGCCGCTACGAGGCCGAGGTCTGGGCCCTGGCCGTGGAGGAGCAGCTGCCCCACTTTGCCACCGCCCTGGAGGAGGTGGTGGAGCGGCCCGGGGCCGCCGCCCACTACTACCGCCGGCGGCTGGAACTGGCCAGGCAGCGGGCCTCGGAGCTGGGCATCGACCTGAAGACCGCATACCGTACCGGCCACCCGGCCAAGACCATCGTGGACTTTGCCCGGGAGGGCAATTTTGATTTAATCGTTCTGGGCCACAGCGGCCACTCCGGGGTCTGGGCCATGTTTCTGGGAATGACCGCGGAAAAGGTGAGCCGCCACGCCCACTGCAGCGTCCTCATCGTGCGCTAGGGACGGATTATGGCCGAACGGGCCCTGATCGTCGCCCGGGCCGTCGGAACGAACCTTCAGGCCCGGCAGATCCTCCGGGACCAGGTGCGGGCGGCCGAGGAATACTGCCGACGGCGGGGCTACGAGGTCGTCGCGGTGGTCGAAATCACCCACAAATACCAGGCGGCCGAGGCCCTGATGAATGCCCTGAACCGGGGCGGCTTCGAGGTGGTGGTTGCCCGGGACCCGACCCGGCTGAGCAAGAACCCGGCGGAGCAGGCCAATATCCTGGCCTGGCTCCGGTCCCGGGGCATCCGGGCTGAATTCGTCACCGGCGGCCCTTCGGCCAGACCGGATTAACGGCCCGGCCCTAGCCTCCCACCTGGCTGTCTGCCGCAGGTCGGTATACGCAGCCCAGTTTATACCCCCATTGAACCCATCAATCTGCGCTGATTTCGGGTATTGACAACGGCGTACCTCTATTGCTACGTTTATATTGAAAGGCGGCCGCCGTCGGTTGCGGAAACTCCTGGGCGGAGGTGTAAAGATGACCGCTGAACCCCGTGCGGTTCCGGAGTTCCGGGCGGTCAAAATGGGGGATATCAAGCCCCCGCTGCCGATCAGACCCCTTCCCGAGCCCCCACCCCTCACCGTAAAAGACATCGTCCGCTGGGCAGGCCCGGCCGTAATCCTGGGCTCCCTGGCCATCGGCGGCTTCGAGGCCTACCACACCGGCTACGTGGCCAGCAAAGGTCTCATCGGCCTCTTCTGGCTGTACTGGGTTTCGTCCATTTTTTCTTTAACCGTGAGATCGCCCGCTGGACCATGGCCACCGGCGAGACCATCTTCCAGGGCTTTGCCCGGATCAGGCCCGGCGCCCTCTGGGCCTGGGTCGGGGTCATCGCCTGCATCCTGGTGATGTTCTGGCCGGCCTGGATCGGGGGTGCGGCGGCCCAAACGGCGGCCCTGCTGGGGGGCGACCCTAAGCTTTGGGCCGTCGCCGCCATCGCCTCGGTCTTCGTGCTATTTGCCGTGAGTCGTTATGTCTACCGCGTCCTGGAATACACCATGTGGTTCGTGTTCGGGGTGGGCACCGGCGGGGTGGTCGGCCTGTCCCTGCTGATGACGGACGCCCAGCGCTTTTTCGAGACCGTTCTGGGCTGGCTGGCCGTCGGCACCATCCCGGCGGGGGCGACCCTCTCCGCCATCGGGCCCTTCCTCCAGCAGCCCTTGGGCGGGGCCTGGAACGCCTTCCACACCTTCTGGCTCCGGGAGCGGGGGATGGGCGCCTACATCGGCCGGGTGACGGGCCTGACGGCCCGGCCGGAGGAGGTCCAGGCCCACGGCTTCACCTTTGATGCCGCCGACCCGAACGAGCGGCGCAAGTGGGACCGCTGGATGAAGCTCAACACCATCACCCTGGCCGTCTTTATGGCCATCCTTGGCGGCATGCTCTTTACCTTCTTTGCCAGCCTGGCCGGCTACAGCGCGGCGAAGGTCTGGGGGATGGACCTTCCTTCGGGCTGGCGATTTGCGGTGGTGCTGGCCGAGATCTTCCGGACGGCCTTCGGTCCGGCCTTCTTTGCCCTCTTCGCCTTCTTCGTCCTGATAAGCCTCTACGACAGCCAGTACGCCACTTACGACGGCCCGGCCCGGGCCACCACCGACGTCCTCTGGACGGAGCATCGGTTTGCCCGGCGGGGCCGCAGCTACCGGTTCTGGTCCTTCGTCATCCTGGCCGTCATCTGCCTGGCCTCGATGGCGACCATTCCCATCGGCACGCCCTACGAGATCTGGCTGCTCCTCTCCTGTATCGGGATGTTCTCCCTGCCGGCGTACATGCTCTTGACGATGTATATAAACAACCGCTACCTGCCCCGGGAGATCCGGCCCCGCTGGTACGACAACCTGATGGTGGTGGGCTGGAGCCTGTTTCTGCTGGCTTACGGGGTCGTCTGGGTACTCTTTGAGTTCCCGCCCCGGACCTAGGGACCGGGACCGGATGCCCGCGGCCCCGCCGGGCCGACCGGCGGACTACCGGTAAAAGGGCCCCCACCGGGACGGCCCCCGGGCCGTCCCGGTCGTCAAACCGGTGGAAAGAAGGGCGGCCGGGCCCAGTCGTGGGCCCGGCCGCCCGGTGGACAGCCCGACGGCCTATTCGGCGGCGGCCCGGGCAAAGAGCCAGGTGGAAACCAGGGCCAGGAGGGTTACGACTATCCCGATGATGATTCCGATGACCTCGTTAGACATCTCTTCCAAGGCCCTCCCGTCGGATTAAAGCCGGACGCCGAACACCTGATTGAGGACCGTCAGGGTCACGAAGAAGAGGGCCGCCAGAACCATGGTCACCTCCCGCCAGAGGGGCGGCCGCAGCTCCGGCGGCAGGAACTTGCGGTTGACGTAGATGGTATGAAGGGAAAGCACGATAGTTAAATCTGGCCATGTTGGCCCCGATCAGGATGACCACCAGCGGCTGGGCCAGGTTGATGGCGATGGCTCCCCAGATGGTGAACACAAGCAACACCCCGTAGTAGACGAGCCGGACATCCCCGCCCCGCCAGGCCCGGAGCCGGGCGCTTCCCGTCCAGAGGATGTCGGTCACGGTGCGGGTGAAGATGTCGGTGATACCCAGTTGGGTGCTGAACAGGATCCAGAAGCCGCCCAGCAGGGTCAAGAACCACATGGCCGGGCCCCAGACCTGGGAAAGATACTGGGCCTGGAAGGCGGCCACGGCGAAGCCGGATATGTCGGTCCCCGGCGGGATGAACTGGACGGTGATGAGGGCGGGCAGGCCCATGCCGAGGAAGCAGCCGACCGTCCAGACCAGGTACTGGTCAGCGGCCAGGTACTTCCACCACTCCCGCCAGCGGCGCAGATTCTCCCGGGTTGCCGGGAAGACCTTCCCCTCGTGGGTCAGGGCGAGCCGCCGGCCGCCCACCAGGGCCGGGATGAAGCCCACAACCTTGCCCATTCCGAAACCTTTATCCCGGAGCCAGTTGCTAATGGTCGAGTTGCCCACCCCGCCGGCCCCGGCGTAGGCGGCAAACCCGCCCAGCAGCAGCCAGTCGGCCCCGGAAGGTAAGGAGCCGAAAGAAACAAAGCCGGTTGCAACCTTAACCCAGGTGTCGATGGGGACGAAGAAAACCCCGACGATGACAAGGAAGTACAAGATCCAGAAGACCATGAACCATTCGGCCAGCTCCAGAGTGCGCTCGATGCGCTGGCCGAAGGCCACGATGGCGATGGCCAGCAAAAAGGTCACGTAGCCCCAGAAGAGGACCGTCGGCCGGTCCTGGGCCCCCGGTAACCGCCCCAAGAAGGCGGCGGCGATGGCGGTGGCCGCGGAGAGGGCCCAGCCGGGCCAGCCCACCTGCAGGAACGCCAGCACCGAATAAACAATCCCCCAGAAGGCCGGGCCGGGCTTGGTGCGCATAAACCCGGTGTAGATGGGTTCGCCGGTGTAGAGGGTGTACCGGGCAAACTCGGTGTTCATCATCACCTGCGGGATTATCGAGACGCTGGCAACCCAGAGCAGGGCCGCCCCGTACTTGGCGGTGATGGCCGGGCCGATGAGCCACTCCCCACTGCCAATGGAGATACCGAGGAGAATGGCCCCCGGTCCGATGACGGCTACCGCATTCTTCCAGCTGAAGGGGGTGGGGCCGGAAGGTCGGCGACTTCCCAGGCGGGAAGCTCCCCGGCCGGAACTTTATCCCCAGGTTTGAGCACTGCCATGTTCAGCCTCCTCCTTGTCGCAGGTTATGCCTCCTGCTCGGCCCGGGCACCCCCGCTCAGCAGGTGCACCAGGTAGCCGACAACAATGGCCGCGCAGTACCAGCCGTAAAGGCCGAACCAGAAGTTGAACCGGGTAGCCTGGTCAAAGCCGCCGATAATGAGCTGGAGAAGGGGGCCGCCGATGAAGACCACGAGGGCCGCAATAAACGCCGCCCGAGAAGTGCCCGCCATAGGTCCTCCTGCCGCCTGGTAATCTAAATTTCCGCAAGTCTATAGCACAATCCCCTTCGACTGTCAAATCCTTCCGTAATACGGAAGATAATAATTAATTTGCGATATATATCCAGGGGGCTTAAAATCTTCCGGGGGAGTGATTAACCTGAGCCGGAGGGTTAAAATTTGACGGCCTACCCGCCCCTGGTCGAAGCCCTCCTGCGGCCCGAAGCCTACCCCCACCGGCCCAGGCGCATCCGGCTGGTGGAAACCCACATCTCTTACGTCTTCCTGGCCGGGCCCTACGCTTACAAGGTCAAAAAGCCCGTCAACTTTGGCTTCCTTGATTACTCAACCCTTGAAAAGCGCCGCCACTTTTGCGAGGAGGAGGTCCGCCTTAACCGGGAGCTCTGCCCCGATACCCACCTCGGGGTCATCCCCATCACCCGGTCGGCCCACGGCTTCGCGGTTGGGGGCGGCGGCGAGGTCGTCGAATACGCCGTTCTGATGCGCCGCCTCCCCGAGAACCGGATGCTCGACCGGCTGGTCAGGCGGGGCCGGGTTGAGGCCGAGGTTCTGGTCCGGCTGGCCCGGCGGGTGGCGGCCTTCCACGCCGCTTCCGCCCGGGGCCCCGAAATCGACCGGTTCGGCAGCCCGGAAATGGTCCGGTTTAACTGGGAAGAAAACTTCGCCCAGACCGCCCCTTACGTCGGCCGCACGCTGCCCCGCCGCTGGTACGAAGGCATCCGCCGCTACGTGGGCGATTTTCTCCGGAATTCGGCCGAACTTCTCCTAAAGCGGCTGGCCGAGGGCCGCATCCGGGACTGCCACGGGGACTTGCGGGCCGAAAGCGTCTGCGTCGAGGACGGCATTTGCGTCTTCGACCGGATCGAGTTCAACGACCGTTTTAGATACGGGGATGTGGCCTCGGAGGTGGCCTTCCTCACCATGGACCTGGACGCCCTGGGCCGGCCGGACCTGGGGTACGTTTTTGCCGAGGCTTACATTGCGGCCTCGGGGGACCTAGAACTTCGCCGCCTTTTGCCCTTTTACCAGTGCTACCGGGCCTACGTCCGGGGGAAGGTGACCGGTTTCCGGCTGGACCAGGTCGGGACCGAGCGGGAGGGGCTTAAGGTCCGGCGGCTGGCCCGGCGGTACTTCCGCCTGGCCTGGGATTACGCCCGGGCGCCCCAAAGGCCGGTTGTCCTTGCCCTGACGGGGACCCCGCCCGACGCCGGCCTCTTCCTGGCCCGGGGCCTCGGCTGCCGGCTGGGGGGAAGCGTTCGGCAGCCGACGGAGGCCGAATCCATCAGCCGAGACCTGCAAGCTGGCATTCCGGTGGTTATCCCGGCCAGGGAGCTTCCCTCGGACCTTGCCGGGCAGCTTCGGGCTGTACCGGCGGAGACGGTGGTTTTCGATTGCCGGGGGATGACCCGGGGTCCGGGCCGGGAACCGCCGGGCCGCGTCCTCAACCGACTGCTAAAGGAGGTCCGGGCCCGCCTTGACCGGGCCGGTTAAAGGTGATATTCATTACGTAGGTGCCGGAGGTGGAGTGTCCATGGTAATGCCCAGAATCGGACCGCTGGAGCTGGCCATAATCCTGCTCATCGTGGTGCTGGTGTTCGGGGTCGGCAAGCTGCCGGAGCTCGGGGCCGCCCTCGGACGGGGCATCCGAGACTTCCGAAAGGCCCTGTCCGGCGAGGACGAACAGCGAAATCAGCCCAACACCTGAGCCGGCCCGCTCCCCGGCGGGACTCAACCCCTTTAATCTGTCGGCGGGAGCCGGCGTGCCGGGCCTCCGGCCGGCCCCCTTTCAAACGGTGATGACGCAGCCCGCCATCCAGGTCAAGAACCTGTCGAAGGCTTACGGCCCGACCCAGGCCCTCAAGGACGTGAGCTTCGAGGTTTACCGGGGCGAAATCGTCGGCTTTCTGGGGCCCAATGGGGCCGGCAAAACGACCACCATGCGGATTCTGGTGGGCTACCTGCCCCCCACCTCCGGGACGGCGGTGGTCGAGGGCTACGACGTTTTGAAAGACTCCCTGGAGGTCCGCCGGCGGATCGGCTACCTTCCGGAGAACATCAGCCTCTACAACGACATGACGGTGGAGGCCTTCCTCGAGTTTATGGCCACCCTCCGGGGGGTCCCCCGCAGGCGGGTTCGGGAGCGGGTCCGGGCGGTGATGGCCCAGACCCGGGTAGAGGAAGTGGCCGGGGTGCTTATCGGCAAGCTTTCCCGGGGCTACCGTCAGCGGGTGGGCCTGGCCCAGGCCCTGGTCCACGACCCCCCCATTCTTATCCTGGACGAGCCGACGGTGGGCCTCGACCCCCGTCAGATCATCGAGACCCGCCGGCTTATAAAAAGCCTGGCCGGCGACCATACCGTCATCTTGAGCAGCCACATCCTCCCCGAGGTGGGCATGACCTGCCAGCGGGTCCTGGTGATCCACCAGGGTCAGGTCGTGGCCGAGGACGCCCCGGAGAACCTGGCCGTCCGGCTCCGGGGCAGCCAGCGCCTCCGGGTGGAAGTTCGGGGGCCGGCCGACCAGGTCCGGCGGGCCCTCGAAAGGATCCCCGGGGTGCTGGCCGTCACACCCGAGGTCCGGGACGGGATTGCCGCCTTCGCCGTCGACTGCGCCGTGGGAACGGACCTGCGGGAGCAGGTCGCCGAGGCGGTGGTTCGGGGCGGCTGGGGCCTGCGGGAGCTGCGGCCGGTGGGGATGTCCCTGGAAGAGATCTTTCTTAAGCTGACCACCGAGGAGCCCGAAGGGGATGCGGCCGATTCTGGCCATCGCGGCTAAGGAGCTTAACTCTTACTTTGCGTCCTTTATCGCCTACGCCGTCATTGCCGGCTTTCTCTTCATCACGGGGGCCTTCTTTTCCCTTTCGGTCCTTTTGAGCCGACAGGTGAACCTCCGGTTCACCCTTACGGATGTGGCCATTATCCTTCTGTTCGTTTCCCCGGCCATCACCATGCGCCTCCTGGCCGAGGAGCAGGCCAGCGGCACCCTGGAGCTGCTGGTTACCGCCCCGGTCCGGGAGGTGGAAATCGTGCTGGGCAAGTTCCTGGCCGCCCTGGCCTTTCTGGCCGTTATGCTGGGGGCCACCGCCTATTACCCGTTGCTGTTGGTCTCCTACAGCCAGCCCGACCCCGGGCCCATCCTTACGGCCTACCTGGGGCTCTTTCTGCAGGGGGCGGCCTTTATCAGCCTGGGCCTCTTTGTTTCGGCCCTCACCCGCAACCAGGTGGTGGCCTATATTTTCACCTTCGCCCTCCTGCTTATAATCTGGCTCTTTGAGGCCATCTCGGGCATCTTTGGGGGACAGCTTGGGTCGATTTTATCGTACCTGGCCTTTTACAACCACTTTTTGGATTTTCCCAAGGGAGTTGTGGACACCAAAGACGTGGTTTTTTATCTTTCGGTGGTGATTTTTGGGCTGGTTCTGGCCGAGCGGACCCTGGAATCCCGGCGCTGGCGGTAGGGGGACGATGTCGGCCGGGGTGCAGCTCTTAAAAGACGCCCTCAGGTTCCTGGCCCCCGTCGGCCTGGCCCTCATCGTCGGGGCCGGGGCCCGGTTTATCCTTCAGGGCCAGCTCGACCCCATCGGCCAGGGGCTGCTGGCCGCCGGGGCGGTCCTTATTCTGGCCTACCTGCTGGCCTTTCCGGCCGAGGCCCTCCGGGTTGTCCGGGCCCGGCAGACCCGCTACGGGTCGAACACGGCCGTGCTCATCGGGGCGGTGGCCGGCATCCTGGTGGCCGCCAACATCCTGGGCGCCCGGTACCACTACCGGTGGGACCTCACCCGCACCGGCCGGTTCACCCTGACGGAGCAGACCCGGCAGATTCTGGCCGAAGTTAAGGCCCCCCTGCGGGCCTACGCCTTCTACACCGAGGGCGTAACCTCCGAAGACCGGATTCGGGCCGAGGACCTCCTCAAAGAATATAAAAATGCCTCGGCCTATTTTGACTACGAGTTCATCGACCCCGACCGGGAGCCGTCCCGGGCCCTCCAGTATAACGTCCGGATGTACGGGACGGTGGTCTTTGAATATCAGGGCCGCCGCCAGGAGGCCACCTCCCCCAGCGAGCAGCAGTTCACCTCGGCCATCCTGCGGGTGGTCCGAGAGTCGCCCAAAAAGGTCTACTTCCTGGTGGGCCACGGCGAGCGGGACCTTTCCAGCTTTGACCGGCCGGGCTACTCGGAGGCCAAGCGGGCCCTGGAGGCCAACTCGATGAAGGTGGAGACCCTCAACCTGGCCACGGCCCAGAAGGTCCCCGACGACGCCGACGCCGTCGTAATCGCCGGCCCGAACCGCCCGGCCCTGCCCCAGGAGCTGGAGGCCCTGGGCAGGTACCTGGGGCGCGGGGGCGGGGTGGTGGCGCTGGCCGAGCCGGATACGCCCCAGCCCTTTGTCGAGTGGCTCCGGGGCTACGGGGTGCAGGTCGGCCCCGGGGTGGTGGTCGACCCGGGCCGGGCCTACTTCGGCGACCCCCTCACCCCGGTGGTGGACACCTACGAGCCGGGCCCCATAACCCGGAACCTGGGGGCCACGGTCTTTGCGGTGGCCACCGCCGTAAGCAGGACGGCCGACGCCCCCACCGGCCTGATTTACACCGACCTTTTCAAGACCACCGACCAGAGCTGGCTGGAGACGGACCGGGCGGTGGCCCGCTACGACCCCGGCGTGGACCGAAAGGGACCCCTCACCCTCGGCCTCACCGTGGAAGGCAAGTTTCCCGGCGGGGAAGGCGGGTCTGAGGCGGCCCAGAACGGCCGGCTGGTGGTGGTCGGGGACGCCGACTTTGCGGCCAACCAGTGGGCGGCGGCCCCGGGCAACAACGACCTTTTCCTGCGGCTGGTCTCCTGGGCGGCCAAACAGCAGGAGGGCGAACAGCTGGTCTCCATCCCGCCCCGGCCCAGCAACGAGCCGAACCTTATCTTGACATCCCAACAGCAGAACCTGGTGTTCTTGTCGTCGGTGGTCTTTCTGCCGGCCATCGTTCTGCTGGTGGGGGCCATCGTCTGGTACCGGCGCCGGTAGGACCGTGCCTTTCGGGCGTCTGACCGTGATTCTGGCCGTGGTGGCCGTCGGGCTTCTAGCCTACGTTTACTTTGTGGAGCTTGCCCGGCCGGCCCCCTCGGAGCTGGAGGCCCGAAGCCCCGAGCTTTTTAAATTCAGCCTGGACGACATCCGGTTTATCGAGGTAAGGGCCGGGGACAGGCAGGTGCGGGCCGAGCGGGGTGAGGATGGGGAGTGGCGGCTGGCCGGGCCGGAATCGGCCCCGGCCGACCGCTTCCGGCTGGATTCGGTGGGCCGCCAGCTAGGGTCGCTGGTGGCCGGGCGGGTGGTGGCCGAACAGCCCTCGGATTTGGGGGCCTATGGCCTGGACCGGCCGGTGCTGACGGCCACCGTGGGCCTTAAAGACGGGCGGGCGGAGGAGGGCCGATTCGGGCAGGTAAATCCGGCCGGCCTGAGCCGCTATTTCCAGAAGGCGGGGGACTCCCGGGTCTACCTGGTGTCCAACAGCCTTTACGAGGACCTCAACCGCCTCGCCGCCGAACCCCCGCTGGCAACCCCCACCCCCACGCCAACGCCAACTCCGACGGGATGATTAAGGCCGGTGGCCGGTGAGGCGGGGGCCCGGGCGGGGGGCTGGGGCGGCCGCCACGGCGGCCCGGACCCAGAGGCTGAAGGTGGTTCCGCTGCCGGGGTCGCTCTCCACCGATACCGTCGCCCCCAGGGCCTCGGCAATGTCCCGCACGATGGCCAGGCCGAGGCCGCTTCCCCGGGCGTTGCCGGCCGCCGCCCCCCGGTAGTAGCGGTCAAAGATCCGGTCCAACTCCTCCGGCGGGATGCCCGGGCCCGAATCGGTGACGGCCAGCCGGTAGCCATCGCCGCTGGGCATGGCCTCCCGCCGGACCCAAAGCCGCACCTGCCCGTCGGGCGGGGTGTACTTGAGGGCATTTGAGACCAGGTTGGCATAGGCCTGGGCCAGCCGGTCGGGGTCGGTCTCGACGACGGCCGGGACATCCGGCCGCTCCACCACCAGCTCCAGACCCCGAAATCGGGCCTCGGCCAGGAACTGCTCCCCAACCTCCCAGACGAGCCGCCCCAGGTCCACCGGCCGCACCTGCAACTGGAGCCGGCCGGCCTCCAGCCGGTCGATGGTCACCAGGTCGTCCGTCAGCCGGGCCATCCGCCGGGCCTGGAGATCCAGGCCCGAGAGGATGCGCTCGGTGAGGGCCCGGTCCTCGGCCCCGATGGCCTTGAGGGCGGCCACGGCCGTGAGCAGGTTCTGGGTGAGGTTGCCCAGGTCGTGGGCAACGGCCGCCAGGAACGCCCGTCGCTCCCCCTCCATCTGCTGGAGCCTTTCGGCCATCCGGTTAAAAGTGTCCACCAACCGCCCCACCTCATCGGCGGTGCGGACGGGGGCCCGAGCCGAAAGGTTGCCCCGGGCCAGGGCCTCGGCCGCCCGGCTCAGCTCCCCCAGGGGCTTGAGGATCATCCGGGCAAGGCCCAGCCCGACCAGGATCGAGGCCAGGGCCGCGGCCGCAATGCTCAGGGCAACAAAAAGCTGAAGCTGTCTTAAAAAGCTTATGACGTTTTCCAGGTTATAGCTCAGCCGCAGGGCCCCCAGGATCCGGCCGTCGCCGTCCACCAGGGGCCGGTAGACGTAGACCACCGCCGTCCCCCCGGACGGCAGATAGTAAGTTCCCCGGCCGGTCCGGCCGGCAAGGGCGTCTTCAATCCCGGGCAGGTCAACGGCCTGGCCCAGCAGGGGCTCGTCGTCGATCTCGCTGGAGGCCAGCAGCTGACCCTGCCGGGTGAAAACCACCACCCGGGCGGGGGTGCGCCGGTCCAGCTCCCGCAGGTAACCCCGAAGCTCCGGCGTCTGCCCGGCCAGGAGGAACCGGGTGACCTCCACGCTGCTTATGGCCGCCTGGCGGTCCAGGTCCCAGGCCAGCAGGTCGGTGTAGACCCGCTCGAGGACGTCGAAAAGAAAGAGGCTGATGGCGGTGCTGGTGACCAGAATCAGGACCAGGTAGCTTAAGGCGAGCCTGAGCCGAAGGGTCATTCGGCCGACCTCGCTGCCAGCCGGTAGCCGTAGCCCCGGACCGTCTGAATCAACCGCGGCCGGTCGGGATTGTCCCCGAGCTTGCGCCGGAGGCTGGCGATATACACGTCGACCACCTTATCGTCCCCCACGTAGCCGGGACCCCACACCTGGTCCAGCAGGGCCTGGCGGGAGAGGGCTTCCCCCGGCCGGCGGGCCAGGGCCGCCAGCAGGTCGAACTCCCGGGGGCTCAGCTCCACCTCGGCTTCCCCAACCCAGACCCGGCGGCCGGTCAGGTCTAAGGTGACGTTGCCCAGCCGGCGCACCTGCCCCTGGGAGCGGCAGCGCCGGCGCAGGGCCGCCCGGATGCGGGCCAGAAGCTCGGCCGGCGAGTACGGCTTGGTGATGTAGTCGTCGGCGCCGGCGTCCAGGCCCACCACCTTATCGGCCTCCTGCCGCCGGGCCGTAAGCATTAAGATTTCGGCCCCGCTGAACTCCCGAAGCCGCCGGCAGACCTCAACCCCGGAGAGGTCGGGCAGGCCGATGTCCAGCAAGATCACTTCCGGGTCCTGCTCCCGGGCCAGCCGCAGGGCCTCGCCCCCGGTCCGGCCGACGGCGACCTGGTGCCCCTCCTGCTGGAGGAGGACGGCCAGCACCTCGGCCGTCAAAGCCTCATCCTCAACCACCAGAATCCTCGCCATCCCTTTAAGTTTACTATGGGGTAAAATCTGCCGGTGAGGCTGGACCCGTTTGCCCTGGAGGTCGCCTGGACGCGGCTCATCGCCATCGTCAACGAGCAGGCCGCGGCCCTGATGCGCACCTCCGTCACCCCCGTGGTCCGGGAGGCCGGCGACCTCTCGGCCTGCCTTTACGATGCCCGGGGCCGGATGCTGGCCAGGCCGTCACCGGAACCCCGGGCCACATAAACTCCATTTCGGACGTCGTCTTCGAGCTTTTAAGGCGCTACCCGCCCGAGACCATCCGGCCGGGGGACGTTTTCATCACCAACGACCCCTGGCTTACCTCGGGCCAGCTTAACGACCTTACGGTCATCACCCCCGTCTTCGGCCGGGCCGGAGGGCTGGTGGGTTTTCTGGCCAACTGCTGCCACCATTACGATGTGGGCGGCCGGATCCGCGCTCGGCCGAGGCCAGGGATGTCTACGAGGAGGGCCTTTATATCCCCCTGCTCAGGCTTTACGAGGGGGGCCAGCCCAACGAGACCCTC
>Ga0197143_1000940_pt1 | contig 26768 bp, 27 predicted proteins | sample GBS70_MetaG_FD_148603 | JGI IMG/M metagenome (GOLD analysis project Ga0197143, IMG submission 148603) | Sediment microbial communities from Great Boiling Springs, Gerlach, Nevada, United States - GBS 70_MetaG | ecosystem: Environmental > Aquatic > Thermal springs > Hot (42-90C) > Sediment... | reverse complement strand
GGTAGTTGTCGTCCAAGCGCCGTAAGGAGTAGCTGATGAACGCTGGATACCAGTGTTCATATAGGCTTCATTATCATAACAGGCATAAATTATTTTATCATTTCTTTCGCAAGCTGCCGAAAGGGCTTGAATACCGATATCCAAAGTTCCACCATCACCGGCAAAGGCTAACACTTCAATATCGGTTTTACCTTTTATCTCCAATGCTGCCCTTATTCCACTAGCAACAACCGCGGCAGTTTCAAAAGCCGTATGATAAACCGGTACTTTTAAACAATGCAAAGGAAAAGGTCCGTCAATTATTGACCAGCAACAGGCAGGAATAACCACAATCGTATTTTTGCCCAAAGCTTTTAATGCTAACCTCATCGCATAAGCGCCGCCACAGCCTGGACAAGCTACATGCCCTTGATGCATATATTCTTCAGTAATATTAGCATATTGCCATTTCATAATCTCACCCCCCGAAAATAAACCATTTCTTCGGGATAATCTTTTTTATAAGTGAAATCAATTATCTCCCTAATATCATCAGGCACAACATCCCTGCCACCCAAACCGAGCACAAAATCAAAAATCAATGGTCTTCTAATCTCATTATATAAAATTGATTTAATCTCTTGGGCAAAAATTCCGGAATGGCCAAAACTAATGTTACGGTCAATTACCGCTACTTTTTCAGCTTTCATTAAAATCTCTTTAATTAGCTGAGCTGGCGAAGGCCTAAAAAGCCTAATTTTTAAAAGCCCAACCCGCTTACCTTTTGCTCGTTCTTCATCAATTACCTGGCGAGCAGTACCAGTAATTGTGCCGGAAGTTACTAATATCAATTTCGCATCGTCACATTGATAGGCTTCAACTAAACCATATTTTCTACCAAATTTTTGATAAAACTCATTATCAACATCTTCGGCAACTTTCAAAGCTTTTTGATGGGCTAACTCAATCTTATATCTTATTTCGTAATAATGGTCGGGTGAAGTAAGACCGCCAAAAGCCCTTGGGTCATTCACATCTAAAAAATATTTTGGTTTATAAGGTGGCAAAAATTCGTCTACTTCTTCTTGCCAAGGGATATGAACAGGTTCTGACGTGTGGGATAAAACAAAAGCATCTAAAACCAGCATCACTGGAATTAAACAGGTTTCGGCGATTTTAAATGCTTGAATAGTAGTATCCAAAACTTCTTGGTTTGATTCGCAATAAAATTGAACAAAACCAACATCCCTTTGGGATAGAGAATCATTCTGGTCGGTCCAAACCGACCAACCCGGCCCCATTGCTCTGTTAACATTGGCCAAAACAATCGGTAATCGGCCACCGACTGCCCAATGAAGCATCTCATGCATTAATGCTAAACCGTGAGCCGAAGTAGCGGTAAAAGTCCGGCAACCAGCAACTGCGGCCCCAATACAGGCGGCCATTGCCGAATGTTCGCTTTCAACTTTAATAAATTTTGCTTTCAAAAGTCCATTAGCACAAAATTCTGATAATAATTCGACAATTTGCGTCTGCGGTGTTATTGGATAAGCAGCAATCACTTCTGCCCGAGCCAAAAGGACACCGTAAGAAACCGCATGGTTACCCGTAACTACCTTTTTTTGTCCATAAATTTTCTCCACCTTCATTTTTCCCCCTCAAAAAACATACTAATTACATTTCTTGGACACTCATGGGCACAAACACCACAACCTTTACAATAGTCATATAAGATTTCGTAAGACCCATTTTTCTTTAAAATTGCTAAATCCGGACAGAAGACATAACAGTTATCACAATTATTACAAACACCGCAAGAAAAACACCTACTGGCTTCAGCCAGAGCTTCCTGATTATTTAAAGTTCTTATTATCTCTTTAAAATTTCCCCTCCTCTTATTTAACGGAAGTTTATCTTCTTCTACTCTTTTCTGTTTCTCAAAATAATAGGTATTAAGATTTTCGTAATTTACTAAATTAAAAATCTCTTTTTTTGGTGGCTCATAATTCTTTAAATAATGCAGAATAAGAAAAGCTCCTTTCCGACCATAAGCAATTGCTTCCACCACCGTTTTTGGACCAGTAACACAATCACCACCAGCAAATATCTTTTCTAAATTAGTTCTTCCCCACTCATCAGCCAAAATGCCTTTTTTCCCAATTATCTCTTTGGGTAACACAGCTAAATCAACTCGTTCACCAACAGCCTTAATAATAGTATCGCCCCGGATAACAAAATTGGAATTTTTGATCGGAACCGGTTTTCTCCGACCGCTTTCGTCAACCTCTTCGCTCAATTTCATTTTTACACACTCTAAACCTTTTACTTTTCCTTTTTTATCTTTTATTATTTTTATTGGGGCAGTTAAAAAGATAATTTCAATGCCTTCTTTTATTGCTTCTTCTACTTCTTCTTTTACCGCTGGCATTTCTTCTTTTGTTCGCCGATAAATAATTTTCACTTTCGCGCCTTTTCTTAAAGCAACCCGGGCACAATCAATCGCCGTATTACCACCCCCAATTACCAAGACATTTTTACCAAAATATTGGAGCTTTTTTCTAAGATTTACCGCTTTAAGAAACTCTAAACCCAAAAATACGCCTTTGGCGTTTTCATTAGGGATACCCAATTCTTGCTCAATTTGGGCGCCGATAGCTAAAAAAATAGCATCATACTCTTTTTCTAAATCATTTAAAGAAAAATCTTTGCCCAATTCCTTTTCAAAAATAAACCTTGCTCCCATTTTGGCGATTTTTTCTATCTCCTTTTTCACAATTTCTTTTGGTAAACGGTAATTAGGAATACCGTAAGAAAGAATTCCACCAGCAAAATTTTCTCTCTCAAAAATGGTTACGGCGATACCATTTTTTAAAAGATAATAGGCACAAGAAAGCCCACTCGGACCACTACCGATAATCGCCACTTTTTTATCACTTTTCAATTTTTCTATCTTTCTTTTTGGTTCCACAAGATTTAATCCGTAATCACCCAAAAATCTTTCTACTGCGTGGATAGCGACACTTTCATCAAAATTACTGCGATTACAACCAATTTCGCAGGGATGATAACAAACGCGCCCGGTGATTGCTGGAAAGGGATTTTTCTCTAAGATTGTTAAATAGGCTTCCTCAAATTTTCCTTTTAAAGTTAACGCCAGATATTTCTGCACCGGTTCATTTGCTGGACAGTAGTAATTACAAGGTGGTGTTTTCTCCACATATTTTGGAAAAAAAGTCCGCCAAGTGCCGGTTTTGTTAACCAGTGTAGTTTCCCAACTTATTGCCAATTCTGGATAATCACTAACCTTCAACTCTAACTTTTTCATAGGCCTCCTTACAGGCTAAAATATTTTCTTCTTGTTTTACTTGTACATATTCCTTGATACTCTCCAAAACACTTTCCAAACTAACAAAAGGATTAATTTTAACAAAAGCCCCGAGCATGGCAGTATTAACAATCGGTGCCGTTTTCGTTCCTAAACGATATTTTAAGGCAATCTGCGTGGCATCACAGACCGCCACTTTATAGTTAGGAAAATTATAAAAAGAAGGTTCTTTATTGCTGTTTATCAAAATAGTTCCTGTTGACTTTAGCCCTTCAGTTACATTTACCTGTTGTAATAAAATTGGATCTAAAATAATAATGTGATCCGGCTCGTAAACTTTGTACCGAACAACTATTGGCTTTTTATCAAATCTTAAAAATGCCTGAACCGGTGCTCCTCTTCTTTCAACGCCAAACTCGGGGAAGGTTTGGCAATAATAACCTTCTTTAAAAAGGGCGGAAGCTAAAATTTCGGAAGCAATAACTGCTCCTTGTCCACCCCGCCCATGAAAACGGATTTCAACCATTTTTTCCTCCTACCATTTATAAACCATTCCTGCCCAAGTAAAACCTGTGCCAAAGGCACTCATCAAAATCAAATCGCCATCTTTTATTTTACCACTTCGATAGGCTTCATCTAAAGCTACCGGAATAGTGGCTGCGGACATATTACCATATTTGTGTAAAACAATATAAGTCTTCTCATTAGGAATTTTTGCTCTTTCATTGGTTGCTTGAATAATTCTCATATTTGCTTGATGGGGAATAAAAAGTTTAATTTCGTCAACTGTTACGTTAGCATCTTTTAGGGCTTTTTCTGCTGCCTTGCCCATCCAGATTACCGCGTGTTTAAAAACTTCCCGGCCTTTCATGTGAACATAATGAAGTTTTTCTTTTACTGTCCTTTCGGATGCCGGCATTCTCGTTCCCCCGGCCGGTTGATAAAGTAATTCGGCTAATGAACCATCCGCCCCCAAATTGGCTGATAAAATTCCCGAATCCCTCTCACTGGGGACAACCACACAGGCACCGGCACCGTCGCCAAAAAGTACACAGGTTGCCCGGTCCTCCCAATTAACTACTTTTGACATTACTTCCCCACCACAAACTAAAACTTTTTTCGCCACCTTAGCTGCTATTAAACTGCCAGCAACTAAAAAGGCATACAAAAAACCCGAACAACCGGCACTAATATCAAAAGCTCCTTGACCTTTAATTTTCAATCTTTTTTGTAACCAACAGGCTGTTGACGGATAAACCGTATCCGGTGTGGAAGTGGCAACAATAATTAAATCAATTTCTTCGGGTTTTATTTGTGCCATTTCTAAAGCCCGAAGAGCAGCTTGGTAACACAAATCAGAAGTAGCCTCGTTTTCAGCAGCAATTCTTCTTTCTTTGATGCCGGTTCTTTCAGTTATCCATTCATCGGTGGTATCAACCATTTTTTCTAAATCAAAATTATTAATAACTTTTTCTGGGAGATAGGAACCGGTACCGACAATTTTTACTTTTATCATAAATTTTTTTTAATATAATAATTAAAAATTTTTTAAAATCAATAAAAATAGTTATTACTTAATAAATGAATATTGCCAATATTAACCTTTTTCAAACCATATTTTAAAGCAATCTTTTTAGCAAGCTCCGCGTGCGCCTTAGAAGTTCTCGGCAAATCGTCCAAATAGAAAGTTGGATAATAAGCCAAAAAACTTAAAGGGATATTGGGATTTATTTGACTGATAAATTTCACAATATTTTCAATTTCGTATAAATCTACATAACCAGGGACTAAAAGGGTGGCCACTACTAACAAAGGCACTTCTTTTCTTTTTTCAAAAAACTGGGCACAATATTCAATATTCTTTAAAGTGTTTTGATTATCCGAACCAGTTAAGGTATAATGGATTTCTTTAGAAAAAGCCTTTAAGTCAATTTTAATTATACCCCCACTTTTTAGAGCAATATCGACAACTTTTTTAAAAATCTTTAGGTTTAAAGAACCGTTTGTTTCAAAACATATGCGACATTTTTGTTTTTCTAAAATTTTTTCCGATAACTTAATCACATAATTAATATTCGGTGTTGGGTCGCCGCCGAAATAACAAACACAAAAAACCGAAGGATTAACTTTTGCCACAATTTCCGCTACGGAATAACTTCTTTTTGTAGGCAATTTAAAATGCCAATTTTGACAATAAAGACAATTAAAAGAACAATGGCGAAAGAAAATTGCTAAGTTGTAAGCTCTTTCTTTTCCGGGACAAACAAAACTGGCAACACAATTTGTGGGTAAAGGGTCGTAGTAAAAATCTAAATAACCAAAATCAGCCGACCTCTTTATAACCCCCCTTTCATTTTTTATTAGTCCACAATAACCAGATTCATTATTTAATATTCGGCAATCATTGACACATTGACCACATTTTTTGCCAATCGAAGAATTGGGTACCTCTTCTGGTAAAAAGAAAGTTTTTCTTAAGTTTTTATGAATTTCTTTTATTTTTTCTTCTACGAAAGAAAAATTTTTTCTCAAACAATCAGCGCAATAACCAATTTTTTCCGAAATAATAATTGACCTCCTATTACAAATACCGCACATTCCCATTTTAATTAATTATAACCAATTTTATCTTATTGACAAATCATTTTAAAATGTTATAATAATATTAATTTAAAAGGAGGAGAATAATGGCAAAGAAAACAAAGAAAAGAGCAGTTAAAAAAACAGTAAAGAAAAGGGTTACTAAAAAAGCTACCACTCCCAAGGGACCGGTTTATGTCTGCTCAGTTTGTGGTGCGGAAATAATGGTCACTAAGGAATGTGGTTGCGAAGCTTGCGATTTCATCTGCTGTGGTCAGCCAATGACCAAAAAGGAATAATACAAAAAAGCAAGCTATAGAGTTAAAAATAACCTTCAATTTTCTTGATTTATAATATCTTTTTATTATAATTATAAAGTGGATTTTGGAAAATTTATTAAAGAAAAAGGTATAGAATTTATTGACTTGAAATATGTTGATTTAATCGGTAATCTTTATCATCTCACATTACCCAGTGAAAAATTTTTAAAAATAAAAGAAAAAGGAGTCGGTTTTGATGGTTCTTCAGTTTTCGGTTTTTCGCTAAAAAAAGAGAGTGACCTCATTTTGTTGCCCGATACTGAGGTTTTTTTTATTGATCCAATTTATGAAAAAAAGACGCTTTCTTTTTTTAGTGATATTTTTTTAAAAAAAGAACCTTTTAAAAAAGATCCTCGGCAAATATTAAAAAAAACCGTCAATTTTTTTAAAAAAGAAACCAAAGTTGATACCGTTCTTTTCCGAGCGGAATTAGAATTTTATTTTTTAGACGAAGCTGATTTTAACTTTAACAAGCTAAATGGGTATTATCATTTTTCTTCTGAAGGGAAAAAAGAACGGAATGTAAAATTACCTTATGAAAAATCTTATCACCAAACGCCACCTTTTGATAAATATTACGAACTTCGGCAAGAAATTGTGATTCAAGCAAAAACCATCGGTATCGATACTAAATATCACCATCACGAAAATGGTCAGTTTGGCCAGGAAGAAATAGAAACTGAATTTTATTCTCCTTTAAAGATGAGTGATATTATTCTAATTTTGAAATATTTAATTAGAAATCTGGCTAAAAAAAATAATAAAATTGTTACTTTTCTCCCTAAACTTTTTTACGACGAAGCGGGCAACGGTTTACATTTTCATTTTCAAATTTTAAAGGATAATAAAAATTTACTCGTAAACGAAAAGGGCGAATTAAGCGAAGAGGGTAAATATTTTATTAACGGAGTGTTCACCCATTTAAAAACCTTAGCAGCTTTTAGCAATCCTGCCTCCAATTCTTACCGGCGATTAGCTTCCGGTTTTGAAGCCCCTCAAATTTTAGATATTGGAGTGGGCACTCGAAACACAGTTTTTCGAATTCCTTCTTATTTAGAAAAAGGAGAAAAAACAATTGAATTTCGTTTACCCGATCCTCTCGCTAATCCTTATTTATTAATTTCGGTTTTTCTCCTTGCTGGTTTAGACGGGATTAAGAAAAAAATGAAAACCGCAAAAAATTATTCTCTACCAAAAAATTTAGAGGAAAGTTTAAACTCTTTAGAGGAAGATAATCAATTTTTATTAATAAATGATATTTTTAACCAAGAAATCATTGAAGAATGGTTAAGGCTTAAAAAGGAAGAATTAAAATTGATAAAAGAATTTCCTCATCCGCTAGAATATTTATTATACTTCAATCTATGAAAGAAAAGATTTATACTGATAAGGCACCTCAACCAATCGGACCTTACTCCCAAGCGATTAAATTTGGCAATTTAATTTTTCTTTCCGGTCAAATTGGTATTGACCCTAAAACCAACGAGCTGGTTAAAGGGGGTATTGAAAAAGAAACGGAACAGATTTTTGAGAATATTATCAACATTTTAAAAACCCTAAATGCTAATTTGGACAATATTTTAAAAGTTAATATTTATTTAAAAAACTTAGAAGATTTCCCAAAGGTTAATGAAATTTATCAAAATTATTTTAAAGAAAATTTCCCTGCCCGAACTACTGTCGGCGGAGTTTCTCTACCCAAAAATGCCCTAATTGAAGTTGATGTTATTGCTTATCTTCCTTAGCGTTTCTTTTTTTAATAAAGATAGCTTGATAAAAATTGGTTTAAATTATGGCTACAATTTGGATTTCAAAAAAGCAGAGTCTTGTTTTTATTCGCTTACCAAAGATTATCCCGATTTGCCGGAAGGTTATTTTTTTCAAAGTCTTTTATTGCAATTTATTATGCTTGATAATTTTAGCGATTTATATAAAGGAAAATATTATGAGCTTATAAAAAAAACTATCAATTTGGCAAAGAAAAATAATTCTTTTTTCTATTTAGGAAGTGCCTATCTTTATTGGGCACTTTTTGAAGGGTGGCGGAAAAATTATTGGCAAGCCTTTATTTTGGGTAAAGAGTTGCCAAAATATTTCGAAAAGGTATTAGCAACTGATGAGGGTTTAGCCGATTGTTATTTAGGAATCGGACTTTACGAATATTTTAAAACAAAAGCTAATAAATATTTGTTAGGATTAAAAATCTTTGGCGACAAAAAAAAGGCATTAAATTTCCTTTATAAAGCAACGAGAGAAGCAAAACTTTTAAGGATTACTTCCCAATATGCTTATGCCTGGGTATTAATTGAAGAAAAAAGATTTAAAGAAGCCGAATCAATTTTAAAAAATTTAATAAACCTCTATCCGGCTAATAAAGTTTTTTTAAGACTGTTAAGAGACCTCTATTTTAAAAAAGGTGATTACCGGACATGTTTGGAGATTGCGGAAAAACTTAAAAATTTAGAAGAAAGAAAGATTTTGGAAAACGAATTAATAATGGGCAAAGCTTATTTTTATCTTAAAGATTTTAAAAAGGCAAAAGAGCATTTTGGTTATATTATTAGAAATAAAGAAATTTTTAAAAAATTAGTAAGATTTAAAGATCATTATCAGGAAGCTTTAAAATATTATCAGAAATTAAAATGGTATTAATTATTGGCGTTGGCAATCGCGACCGCGGCGATGACGGAATTGGTAGTATTATTGCCGAAAATTTAATAAAAGAAGGTTTTAACAATGTTTTAGATTGTGAAAGGATTCCGGAGAATTATTTATCAAAAATTATTGAGCAAAAACCAAAAAAGATTATTTTTATTGATGCGGGAGATTTTGGAGGTAAGGTTGGAGAAATCAGAGTCTTTAAAAAGGAAGAATGGCAAAATTTCAAAAAATTTGTTTTTTCAACTCACACTTTGCCTTTAAACATGCTTTGCTCTTTAATTGAAAAACTTATTAATTGTGAGATTCACATATTAGGCATTCAGGTTAAAAACACCACTTTTCATCAAGGACTTTCGGAAGAATTACAAGAAAATTTACCAAAAATTATTGAAAAAGTTAGAGAATTTTTAAAAGGAGGTTAGATGATTTTTTTCTTGCCTTTTATTATTTATCTCCAATATGGTTATCTAACCGTTTTGAGTGAAGAAAGCGATTTACCGGTTTATTTGGATGGTGAGTATTTCGGAAAGACCCCAATCATAAAGGAAAGATTAAAACCTGGAAAATACACAATAAGTCTTTTTTCCGAAGAAGATATGGAGCTCGCTTATCAGAAAGTAAAAAGAGGGACTATCTTTCAAAAACTTTCTGGTTTATGGGAATTGGCAAAATATGCTGGAGGAAGCGAAAGAATTAGAATTGCTTCTGATACCATAACGGAAATCTTTCTTTCTAAAAGAGATGCTGAAAATTTTAAGAAAAAGGCAAAAATCTATTTCTTTTCTTCTTTAACTGCAGCTTTTATTTTGGGTTTAATAACCGGAATCATTAGTGAATGAAAAATAATAATTACCAATGGTTAATTAACAATTTAGCAATTCCTTTGGAAGAATTAAAAAAAGAAATTGATTTACCAGTTCCTATCCTGGAAATTCTTTTTAAAAGGGGATACCAAACGAAAGAAGCAATTGAAAAATTTTTAGAGCCCAAAGCAAAAGATTTATATTCACCTTTTTTATTGCCTGATATGGAAAAGGCTTGCGAGCGAATAAAGGCAGCCATAAATAAAAAAGAAAAAATTCTTATTTTTGGTGATTATGATGTTGACGGAATTACTGCTACCGCAATTCTTCTTAATACTTTAAAAAAGATTGGGGCTTATGTGAATTTTTATATCCCTCACCGGGAAAAAGAAGGCTACGGACTTTCGGACACCGCCATTCTTTATGCAAAAAGTCACGGTTATAAATTACTTATCACCGTTGATTGCGGAACTACCGATTACCCCCAAATTGAATTTGCTAAAAAACTGAAATTAGATGTGATTGTCTGCGATCACCATGAGGTTCAAAAAGAATTAAAATCGGCTTTTGCTTTTATTAATCCCAAAAGAAAGGATAGTAACTATCCTTTTAGAGAACTAGCTGGTGCGGGTGTGGCTTTTAAATTAAGTTGGGCCTTACTTCAAATTTTTAATTTAAAAAAAGAAGATTTAATTGAAAATTTGGATCTGGTTGCTTTAGGTACGGTAAGTGATATTGTTCCTCTTGTCAATGAGAATCGAATTTTAGCAAAATTAGGATTAAATTACCTTAATAAAAGAAAAAGATTAGGCTTAAAATATCTTCTTCAAGAAGCAGGGTTAAAAAATAAGGAAATTACTTCTTACGATATTACTTTTCTAATTGCTCCCCGTCTTAATGCTTCCGGAAGAATAACCCATGCCGAAAAGGCGGTAAGATTATTATTGACGGAAAACGAAAAAGAAGCTGAAGAATTAGCAAAGGAATTGGAAAAGGATAATAAAAAAAGGCAATTATTGGAAGAAAGGATTTTAAACGAAGCTTATAAAATCATTGAAACCGAAAAAAAAGGAGATTTACCAATTGTTTTATTAGGGAAAGAAAATTGGCACGAAGGAATAATTGGCATTTGTGCTTCCAAAATTGCCGAAAAAATTTATCGGCCAACAATTTTGTTTAATCTAAAAGAAAGATATGCCAAAGGTTCCGGTAGAAGTATTCCAAATTTTCCACTTTTTGAAGTAATCAAAGCAAATGCTCAATTGTTGAAAAAATTTGGCGGTCACAAATACGCCTGCGGCCTTTTGCTAAACAAAAAAGATTTAAAAACCTTTGAAGAACAACTTATCAATTATTGTGAAAAAAATTTTAGTAAAGATATTTATCAAAGAAAAATTTATATCGATTGCGAACTAAATTTAAAAGCAATTAATTTCGAATTACTGAATTATTTAAAAAAATTTGAACCCTTTGGAATGGAAAATCCGGTGCCGATTTTTTTGACAAAAAATTTGGAAATTGTCGGTTTTCCTCGCGTGATTAGTGAACGACATTTAAAATTCCGAGTAAGGGAAAACAAACAAGCTCAAGAAGCCTACGAAGTCATTGCTTTTGATTGTTCTTCAGCGATTTTAAATCTAGAAATTGGTAAAGAAAACTACTTAAATCTTATTTATACCTTTGACGAAGATTCCTTTTTCGGAAAAAAAAGAATTGTTTTGTATGCTAAAGATTTTACCATAAATGTGGCAGAAAATAAAAATTGATAATTTGGTTTTTTATCATTTTAATTATAAAAAAGTTAACATTTATTTTTTTACTCGCCAAGGAGGCTACTCTCAAGATCCCTATAGCTCTTTAAATTTTTCTTACGAAGTTGGCGATAATCCTCTTTCAGTAGAAAAAAATTACCAGAAAATAAAGGCGCTTTTAAAAGTAAAAAAAATCATTACTTTAAAACAATGCCATTCTAATAAAATAGTCATTATCAACAATGAAAATTACGAAAAATTTGGTGATGGTCTTTTAACTCAAAAGAAAAATATCTTATTAGGCATCAAAGTAGCCGATTGTTTACCAGTAGTTCTTTTTTCCGAAGATAATAATCTGGTCGGTATTTTTCATATTGGCTGGCAAGGATTCTATTTAAAAATAACCGACAAAATTATTGAACTTTTTAAAAATTACCCTAAGAAAATATATTTTTTACTTTTGCCCAGTATTGAACAAAAATGTTACCCTGTTGATTTTTATCTTTATGAAAAATTTAAAAAAGTTTTTAATCAAGAATTGCTAGCAAAAATTTTTTCAATAAAAGATAATAAATATTATTTAGATTTAAGAAAGGGAGTAAGAGAGAGTTTAAAGAACCATTTTATAGAACTTCCGGAATTAAATCTTTGTTCTTTTTGCGAAAAAGAAGAATTATATTCCTATCGTCGCGATAAAATTACTGGAAGAAATTTAGCCGGTGTCCAAATCAGTGATTAAAATTTTTTTATTTATAAAATCAATGATCGCCTTTCTTATAGTGGGACTTTTGGGTAAAAAAATGTGGATGCCCCGAAAATTATCTAAATAAGTTTTATAAGAAAAGGGACTGAGTACCAAACCATTTTGGGTATAAAGAATTTTTTTGAATTCTTTCCATTGCCGATAATTTTTAAAAAAAATTTTTTCTATTGTTATTCCCTCTTCGTCTAACTGATAGGTGATTTTAAAAAAATAATTATTAAGAGTTACAAAAAAAAGCAAAAAAGTAAAAAGAAACCAAAGAAAACCCCAAAAGATTAATAAAATTGTTAAAAAGAAAAATAAAAAAAGAGAAACTAAAATAGATTTTTTAATATTATCTTTAAAATGAAAAATTTCGTATTTAATTTTTTCCATTCAAAAAATGGGCCCGGTAGGAATCGAACCTACGACCTGCTGATTATGAGTCAGCTGCTCTAACCTGCTGAGCTACGGGCCCTTTATATAAAAATATAATTATTTTTAAAAAAATGTCAACAATGTTTTCAATTGCTAAAAAAAATAGCCAGGCCAAAGGAAAATAGCCTTCAGGAAGCGGAATTTAGTTAAAACAATTTGATTTTTTATTTTAATTTTTTATAATACTTTGATGAACCTTTTAATAGTTATCATTTTTAACATTTTTGTTTATAAAGATAGTTTACCGAATGGATTAAAAATTTTAATTTATCCTGATACTAATAGCGAAATTGTGAGCTGCCAAATTTGGTACAAAGTTGGTAGTTATTACGAACCAGAGAATTTAACCGGCATTTCCCATTTGTTAGAGCATATGGCATTTAAAGGAAGCAAAAATTTTCCTAAAAATTCTTATAGTGAAACTATAAGAGCCTTAGGTGGCATTGATAACGCTTTTACTTCTGAGTTGTATACCTGTTATTGGGCGGATGTTGGCAAAGATTATTACGAAATCGTTTTAAAGATGGAAGCCGACCGAATGACCAATCTTATCTTAGACGAAAAAGATTTTGAAACCGAAAAACAAGTAGTAATGGAAGAAAGGCGATTAGGCGAAAATACTCCCTACTCTTCTTTGTGGGAAGGATTTTCATTAATAAGCTATTTTCTTCATCCTTTCCGGCAGCCAGTAATTGGGTGGATGCCAGTTTTAGAAAGGATAAAAAGAGAAGATTTGGTAAATTGGTATAAAACCTATTATCAACCAAATAACGCTTTAATTATGCTTGCTGGTAATGTAAAAATTGAGGAGGCTTTAAAAAAGATTAAAAAATATTTTGGAAAAATAAAAACAAAAGGAAAAATAAAAGAAAGATTTACTTTTGATTTTCCCCTAACTGGCGAAAGAAAAATTGTTATTCGCAAAGAAGTGAATACCCCGATGATGATAATTGGTTTTAAAACTTGCTCCCTAAAGGAGAGTGATTATTATCCTTTAGAAGTCTTGGAATGGCTTTTATTAAGAGGAAAAACGGCTTATCTTTATCAAAAATTAGTAAACGAAAAAAATCTTTTAATAAGCATTAGTGGCGGCTCTGATATCCAAAAGGACACTGGGATTTTTTATTTCTTTTTAACTGCTGAAGATAGCGTTAAACTTTTTTTAGCAGAAGAAGAGATTTATAAAGAGTTAGAAAATATTATTAAAGAAAAACTAAAAGAAGAAGATTTAAAAAGAATTAAGAATCGAGTATTAGCTGAATACATTTTTAGTAAAGAAAGGGTAAGGAGTATTGGTTTTGCTCTGGCTTCCTTTGAAATTCTTTTTGATTCTTATAAATTTTTCGAAGAGTATCCGAAAAAAATTGAAGCGGTAAAAGAAGAAGAGATTAAAGAGGTAATTAAAAAATATTTTAAAAAAGATAAAAGAATTGTTGCTATTTTATTACAAAAATAATTATGTGGTTATTTATTTTGATATTATTAAATTTAAAAGAGCCAACAATTAAATTTTCAATAATTAGCGATAGCTTAGCTAACGGATTAAAAATTTATGGCTATTATGATAATAAACTGCCAATGGTGAGATTAAGGGTAATAATTAAAGCGGGGAGTGCTTATGACCCCAAAGAAAAAGAAGGATTAGCCAATTTAACCCTTCATCTGCTTTTACGAGGAACAAAAATTTTTACTTATAGCGAGCTTTACAATTTTGTTGAAAGCTTCGGCGGACGTTTAGAAAGTTATTGCGATTACGATTTTTCGCAGATTGAAATCGTTACTTTGAAAAACTATCTGGATACAATGCTCTTTTTTTTAAAAGAAGTTTTAACGGCTCCCCGTTTTGCTTATGAAGATTTTATAAAACTAAAACGAGAAATCAGTGGCCAAATAAAAACTAAAGAAAATTTTCCTAGTTATCTTCTCATAAGGGAATTTCTGAAAAATTTTTATCCTGAAGATTATCCTTATCGTCATTTACCGGAAGGTGAAATAAATTCTTTAGAAAAAATTGAAATTAACGATATTAAAAATTTTTACGAAACTTATTATCACCCTAATAATTACTTCTTTATTTTTGTGGGGGATTTTTCTTTGGAAAAAACAAAAGAAAAAATAAACAAACTTTTTGGTAATTTACCAAAAAGGGAAATTCCTAAAATAGAAATAAAAAATCTACCAGTTTTAAATTGCACCAAAATGGTAGTAATAAAAAAATCCAATATTAACCAATCTTACATCCTCTTCGGTTGGCCAGGTCCTAAAGGTAACGACCCGGATGTTATTCCTTTAAGAGTGATGAATTTTATCTTCGGAGGCGGCGCTTTGAATTCCCGTTTAGGAAAATTGATTAGAGAGAAAGAAGGCCTGGCTTATGATGTGGGTTCTTATTTTACTCGAAGATATTTTCCGGGACATTTCATCTGCGACTTACAGACAGCAATTAAAAATACTGATTACGCAATTGACCTGGTATTAAAGGAAATAAAAAATTTGAAGGAAAGGGGGGTTAAAGAAGAAGAACTCCAACAAGCAAAAAGATTTTATTTTGGTAATTTACCATTATCCATTGACAGTTACAATGATAAAGCAAACATAATAAGAGAGATAGCAATTTTAGGTTTAGATTTGAATTATCTTTATTATTTAATATCAGAAATTAATAGTCTTACTTGTGAAAAAATAAACAAAATAGCTAAAAAATATTTTAAAGAAAATTTTCTTTTAATAATTGTGAGCAACTTAGAAAAAGAAAATTTTAAAGTAAGGGATTGGGAAATTGAATTTATTGACAGATAAACTATTTTTTGTTATTATTATATATAATAGATTAACATGGTTAAAATTAGATTAACAAGAATGGGAAGAAAAAATATTCCTCATTATCGGATTGTGGTAACCGATTCGCAAAATCCCCGAGACGGTAAATATATTGAGTGTGTTGGTTACTATAACCCAAAACAAAATCTTTTAGAAATTAATAAAGAAAGAATTTCCTACTGGCTCTCCTGTGGAGCTCAACCTACGGAGATAGTAAAACGTTTACTATCAAAAGTAGAAAAAAACTTAAACCAACCTTTAAAAGGAGGTAACCATGATGTCGCTTAAAGAACTTCTTGAAAACATAACAAAATCAATTGTTGATAATCCTGATCAGGTTCAACTTAAAGAAATCGCTGGTGAAAGAACCGTTGTTTTTGAACTTCGTGTTGGTCAGGGCGATTTAGGCAAAATAATCGGCAAAGAAGGCAGAACTGCTAAAGCCCTGCGGCAAATTTTAGCAGCCGCAGCAATGAAACAAGGAAAGAGAGCCCAGTTGGAAATTCTTGAATAACCACATTCTCAATATATTTGCCGTCTCGGGGACAACCGCAATGTGAAAGTTCATATTCTTACAATTTTTCCTGAATATTTTGAAGGAATAATAAAAACGGGAATAATAAAAATTGCTCAGAAAAAGGGAATTTTAGATTTAAAAATTTTAAACATAAGAGATTTTGCTGATGACCCCTATCGCCAGGTAGATGATTATCCTTACGGAGGTGGGCCAGGAATGATTATGAAACCAGAACCGATTTTTAAGGCGGTAATGGCAGTAAAAGAAGAAAACTCTAAAGTTATTCTTTTGTCTCCTCAGGGTAAGGTTTTTAATCAAAAAATGGCTTTTGAATTAAGTAAATTACCTCATTTAATTTTTATTTGTGGTCGGTATAAAGGGGTTGACGGTCGAGTAAGAGAATATCTCTGCGATTGGGAAATTTCTATTGGTGATTATATTCTTTCTGGCGGCGAAGCAGCCTGTGTAGTTATTTTAGAAGCCGTTGTCCGTTTAATTAAAGGAGTGGTAAGTGATTACGAATCCATCGAAACCGATTCCTTTATATCCGGATTGTTAGATGCTACTTATTACACCCGGCCAAAAGAATTTATGGGTTATAAAGTTCCCGATATTTTACTTTCGGGCAATCACGAAGAAATAAGAAAATGGCGCAGGAAATCAGCTTTATTAAACACTTTAAAAAACCGTCCTGATTTATTAAAAACAGCTATTTTAAACGAAGAAGACCAAAAACTTTTAAAGGAAATTGAAGAAGAGTTAAAATGAAAAAATATTTTATTAAAACTTATGGCTGCCAAATGAACCAAGCCGATAGTTTTCTCATTTCTTCAATTTTAAATAACGCCGGTTTTGAAAAAACGGAAAATATAAATGAGGCGGAAATAATTCTTCTCTTAACTTGTGCCGTGAGGGAACACGCAGAAAAACGAGTTTTGGGAGAGATTTTTTCCTTATCTTCTTTAAAAAAGAAAAAAAAATGTTTGCTCGGTATCTTAGGTTGTATGGCAAAAAGCTTAAAAGAAAAAATTATTAGTGGCTGTCTGAAAGAAAATCTCTGTGATTTTCTTTTAGGACCCGATAATTATCGCCAATTGCCAGAAGTAATTGAAAAAAAATTAGAAAATTACGACCAGCAGGTTTTAACCATTATTGAAGATAATAAAGAAGAAACTTACAATGACTTTTTGCCAACCTTTAATAATTCCGAAATTGAAAGTTTCGTTACCATAATCCGCGGTTGTGATAACTTCTGTTCTTATTGTATTGTGCCTTATGTCCGCGGAAGAGAAAGAGCGCGACCATTTTCAACAATTTTAAAGGAGATTGATTTTTTATTAAACCAAGGAAGTAAAATAATTACCCTTCTGGGACAAAATGTTTTGGGTTGGAAAAATTATGACGAAAATAACAAGATTTTAGAATTTTCTGACTTATTGGCAATAATTTTAGAAAAATTCCCTTCTTTAAGATTCCTCCATTTTTTAACTTCCCATCCCAAAGATTTAACTTTCAATTTGATTGAAAAGATTGCCCGATTAATGAAAAAGGGACGACTAATTAAAGAAATTCATCTTCCTTTGCAATCTGGCTCAGACCGGATCTTAAAATTAATGAACCGAAAATATACTGCAAAAGAATATTACGAAAGAATTAAATACTTAAAGGAATTGGTACCAGAAATAAGCATCACTACCGATTTGATCGTCGGTTTCCCTACGGAAACCGAAGAAGATTACGAAGCAACCATTGAAATGGTTAAAAAAATTCAATTTAATTTTGCTTATATGTTTAAATATTCGGAAAGACCTTACACTACCGCTAATAATATTTTCCCTAAAGTAAGCGAAGAAACAAAACAAGAAAGATTAGAAAAACTTATTAAAATTCAGAACGAAATCACTAAAAGAAAAAGTGAAGAAATGATAAACAAGCATTATCAAATCATTATCACTAAAAAACAAAATGGGGAATCCTGGGGAAGGGCCGAAAATAACAAACTGGTAGTAGTGAAAAAAGAATTAACTTTAGGCGAAGAATACTTAGTAAAAATTTCAAAAATTGATGGTTGGACACCGATTGGTGAAATTATTAAAAATTGAAAGGAGGTTTTATGAATATTTTAAGAATGATTTTAGTTTTTTTTATTAGCATTTTATTAATTATTGTTACCCTTCAAAATCTTGAACGGACAAATGTTAATCTTTTTTTTGACCGATTTGAAAGTGTTCCCTTAGGAAGTATTATCCTTATTGCTTATCTTTTAGGTTTACTCACTGTTGGCATTTTTGCCTTAATTGGAGAAATAAAGTTAAGAAACGAAATTAAAAAAGCAAAGAAAGAAAAAGAAGCTTTATTAGCAGAATTAAATGATTTGCGTAATTATTTTTTTGCTGAAAAAGGAGAAGAGAAATGAATGTGTTAATAATTTTTATTATTTTTCTCCTTATAGTTGCTGTTTATTCAGTAATTATTAATTTGATAAAAAAACCAGCACCCTTTCCCACCCTTTTTACCGAAAGTCTCATTTCTTACATTGCCGGTAAAAAAGAAGAGGCAATTAAAAAAATGGAAGAATTAGTAAAAATGAATAGCGAATTTATTGATGGTTATTTTTATCTGATTGATTGGTACCAAGAAAAAGGAGAAACTGAAAGGGCCAAAAAGATTGCTGAACTGCTTACCTTTCGTCGCAATTTACCCAAAGATAAAGAAGCTATAATTTTCAAAAAATTAAGTGCTTTTTTAGCTAAAGAAGGACGCTATTTTCGAGCAGTTAGTTTATTGGAAGAAGTAATAAAAAGTAGTGTTCGCGACAAGGAAACTGCGGTTTTACTTTTCACTTTGTACTTAAAAACGGAAAATTATTCTTCGGCGAAAGAATTTCTTGATAAATACGGAAAAAATTTTTTTGATAATAATGAACTGGCAACTTATTATGCTGAATTAGGAAATCAACTGCTTGCTAAAGATAAAAAAGAAGGTAAGGAATATTTAGAAAAGTCTTTAAAGTACGATGAAAAAACTTTGTACGGTTTATTATATTTAGGTAATTATTACGAAAGTCAAAATAATTATGAAAGGGCCATCGAGTATTGGTTAGAATTACTCAAAAATTATCCGGATGAACTTTATCTTTTAAAAGAAAAATTAGCCAATGCTTTCTTCTCTTTAGGTCGGTATGAAGAATTAGTAAAAATTTATAAAAATTTTGGCGAAAGAACAAAAAAAGAAGATTATTATCTTGAAATTTTAGAATTTTATAAAAAAATGGAAAATATAAAAGAAGCCATTGACATCTTAGAAAGTGCCAAAAACTCCAATCCTAATATTTATCTTCTTCTAGCCAAAGCTTATATCACTCTTAATGATTTAGAAAAAGCTAATAAAAATCTGGAAAACTATTTAAAAATTTTTAAAAAAGAAAAAAAATTTATCTGTCCTCACTGTGGAAAAGAATTAACTAGAATAACGGCGGTCTGCTGGGATTGTCTCAAATGGAATGTCTAAAGAAACTTTAACACCCCTTTTAGCTCAATATCATCAAATCAAAAAAAAATATCAAGATGCTATTTTGCTTTTCCGGTTGGGCGATTTTTACGAAATGTTTTATGAGGATGCCAAAATTGCTGCTAAAGTTTTAGGCCTTACCTTGACCGCTCGCTCTTATGGTAAAAGCGAAAAAATCCCTTTAGCCGGAATTCCTTATAAATCCCTGGATAGCTATCTAGCTAAACTGATAAAGGCTGGTTATAAAGTAGCCATTTGTGAACAGTTAGAAACTCCGGAGACCTCTCAGAAGATTATTAAAAGAGAGGTTGTGGAAGTTCTTACTCCGGGCGCAATTGCTCGCCCTTCACTTTTAGAGGAAAAGAAAAACCATTTTCTTTTAGCGGTATTTTTAGAAAAAAACTGCGGCCTCGCTTACTGCGACATTTCTACCGGTGACTTCTATGTTAGTCTGGTTGAAAAAGAAGATATAAAAGAGGAAATTCTAAAAATCGATCCCAAAGAAATTATTTACCCAAGTGATAATAAAGAAATTGAAGAAATATTAAAAAAGAATTTCTGTTTAACTCCGCTGGATGCTTATTATTTTTCTTACGAGTTTGCTTATGAAAAGATAAAAAATTTTTTCCAGGTAAACAACCTCACTGGCTTCGGCATCGAAAATTTACCCGAAACAATTCGGGCGGCGGGTGCTTGTCTTTATTATTTAGAAGAAACGCAAAAAGGAGCTTTAAACAACATCTCCAAAATTACTTATCAAGAATCAAAAAATTACCTTGTTTTAGATAAATCAACGAGAAAAAATTTAGAATTATTAGAAAGAATTAGCGATGGAAGTTTTGAAGGCTCTTTATTGTCAGTTATTGACAAAACTTTAACTCCCCAAGGGGGAAGACTTTTAAGAAGATGGCTTTTATATCCCTTACTGGCTATCGACGAAATAAATGCCCGTTTAAATGCGGTGGAAACAATCTATTCTTCTTATTCCTTAATGAAAGAATTAGAAAAGCTTTTAGGAAAAATTGGTGATATTGAAAGAATTGCTTCTCGCGTCGCTACCGAAAGAGCAAATGGTCGCGATTTAGTAAATCTAAAGGAATGGCTTAAATTTTCTTTACCTTTAAAAACAATTTTACTTAATACTGATAACGAACGACTTAAGAATTTGGGAAAAAAAATTGCTGATTTTAAACCGCTAATTGAAAAAATCGAGAAAACCATTGTTGACGATCCGCCACCAACAATTACCGAAGGAGAAATTATTAAAGAAGGGGTATCAGAACTGCTTGATGAATTAAAAACAATCGCCCAGAATGCTAAAGATTATATTTTAAAAATCGAAGAGAAAGAAAGAAAAAGAACCAATATCCCCACTTTACGAATTGGTTATAATTCGGTCTTCGGTTATTACATTGAAGTAACTAAATCTTACGCTAAATATGTACCCAATGATTACCTTCGGAAACAAACCTTGTCTAATGTGGAAAGATTTATTACTCCCGAGTTAAAAGAATACGAAACTAAAATTTTAACAGCCAATGAAAGAATAAAAACGTTAGAATATGAACTATTCGTTAATTTACGCAAAGAAATAAGTAAAGAGATAAAAGAAGTTTTTGAGTTTGCTAAGGTGGTTGCCGAAATTGATGTTTATTTCTCTTTGGCCAAAGTTGCCAAAGAGAAAAACTACGTAAAACCAACTGTAGATAATGGCGATGAAATTGTAATTCAGGAAGGCCGCCATCCGGTGGTAGAAGAATTATTGGGAGAAGGTTTTATTCCCAATGATACCTATCTTAATAATACCACTCACCAAATTTTATTAATCACTGGCCCTAATATGTCCGGAAAATCTACTTATCTCCGACAGGTTGCTTTAATCGTCATCCTTGCTCAAATGGGTTCTTTTGTTCCTTGTCGGTATTGTAAAATTGGAATCGTTGACAAAATTTTCACACGTATTGGTGCTTCTGACGATTTATCACGAGGAGTTTCCACTTTTTTAGCAGAAATGCAAGAAACTGCTAATATTTTAAATAACGCTACCGAAAGAAGTTTAGTTATTTTAGATGAAGTAGGTCGGGGTACTGCTACTTATGATGGTTTAGCAATTGCGTGGGCAACAACTGAATATTTACATTCGCATCCAAAAACCCGACCAAAAACAATTTTTGCTACCCATTTTCACGAATTAACTGATATCGCTCGTTATTTACCACGGGTAAAAAATTATACTTTTTTAGTAAAAGAACAAGGTGAGGAGATTATTTTTTTAAGAAAATTGGTTGAAGGAAGAAGTTCCCGAAGTTACGGTATAGAAGTTGCTAAGTTAGCGGGTATTCCTAAAGAAGTTATTGAACGAGCAAGAGAAGTTTTAAAGTATTTAGAAAATGGCGAAGAAGTTAGCTTAAAAGGTTTAAAAGACAAAAATCCTCTACAATTAACTTTATTTTATCCGATTGACCATCCAATTTTAGAAGAACTTAAAAAATTAAATCTTAATGAACTCTCACCGATCGAAGTATTTCAAATTGTTCTTAATTGGCAAAAAAAATTAAAAGAAGAAAAATAAAAAATCGGGGCGACTGGATTTGAACCAGCGACCCCCAGCACCCCAAGCTGGTGCGCTAAACCACTGCGCCACGCCCCGGTTTTTATATAAAATAATATAGCCAAAAAATTTTTAAAAGTCAATATTTTAATTCTTTTTAATTTTAAAAAGATACATTTTTGGGGGGGATGTTTGATACACAAGTTCAAAATATTCGGGATAAATTTTTAATAATGGCAAAAGATATTTTTGAGAAGTTAAGGTCCAATAAAAATTATCATACAAAAGATAGTCAGCCTTATCAGCTATCATTTTTTCTAATACTTTTTTTGGTTCCGCAGAAAAAAGATAAAGGACAGACTTTCTTTGGGAAATGAAATAGGTAAATTCCGGTTTTCGCGAAACAATAACTGCTTCTGGTTGAAGATTCTCTTTTGCCCATCTTAACACTTCAAAATAGTGTTGCCAGTCAATGGGATAACCGGCATATTTATCACCACTAAAATTTTTTATTGTGTTTGGTAAATTTTCTTTAATCATCTGTAAGTCCTTTATCAGATAAAAAAGGAAAAGAAAAAAAAGAAAAGGATAGGCAAGAAAATTTATTTTTAATTTATAAAATAATTCTTTTCCCCCAATAGTGGCTATGTAAAATAAAAAAATAAGAAAAGGAAAAAGAAATCTTTCACTACTCCAAACCTCAGGCCAAGAGAAGATTATCAAAGAAGACAAAAGAAAATAAAGAAAAATAAAAAGGTTTAAAGAGGTTTTTCTCTTTATTAAAAGATAACTGCCCACAATAACAAAAATTATCGTCAATATTCCTATAAAAAACTGCCAAATCGGTGGAGGTGATTCATTAAAATAGCAAATTTTCGGAATTATTAAAAAGTTATAGAGATAGAAGTTTTTGAAAAAACGAGCTATATATCCTGAAAAATTAATATTTCCTAATTCTGGCTGATAGGGATTTTTTTGAAGAAATTGATTTAAATAACTACCTTCATTTGTTATTTTTCTATTTCTTTCTTCCCAAGCAAAAAAGGGAAGAGAAAAAATTAAAAAGAAAATTAGTAAATAAAGATATTTTTTTTTAATTAAAAAATAAATAAGAAGCGTCAAAACCAAACTGATACCGGCGGTTCGGATAAAAAAGACAAAAGTTGCTGAAGATGAAGAGAACAAAAAGTATTTAATTTTTTTGGTTTCTTCCCATCTTAAAAAGAAAAAGAGAGTTAAAAGAGAAAAGAAAATAAAAGGGGGCTCGGAAAGAAGAACATGAGAATTTTCAACTACTAAAGGAGAAAAGAAAAACAAAGAAAGTAAGAGATACTTAAACTTCCATTTTTCAAAAATTTTATAAACAAGAAAAAAAGAAAAGATAAAAAAAATTAAAGGCAAAATATTTAAAAATAAAGAATCTTTACCAAAGATAAGTAAAAAGGGGATAATTAATAAAGGGAAACCAAAAGGATACTGAGTATGGGGTTTTTCTTGGGGATGCCATAAATCTTTATAACCTTTAAAACTTATCAACGATTGGGCTAAAAGAAGATAATGGATATTATCACCACCTAACGCTGGCTTTGGATCATAGGCCAAAAAAGCTAATAATAAAAAGATTAAAAAAAGGATTAAAATAATCTTTTTTTCATTAATAATAATCTTTTTGGTTTTTTCCTTTCTCATTTTTCTAAAGGAACCTCCGAAAGAAAAGCTTTTTTTAATCTACCATTTTTATCTAAAATAAAAATAAAATGCCAACCAGCGATATCTATCGGATTGGGTTTAAAGGCAAAATAACGGATTAAATAATCTCCTTTCAAAGAATCGTAAGCAAAAAATTTAAATTGAAAATTGCTTTCTTCCGGAACTGGAAAATATTTTTTTGCTAGTTTTTTTAATTCCTTTTTGTTTTTTTCAAAATAATTATGCCATTTTTCAATTTTTTTATTATCTACTTTATTAACAACCACAAAATAGTCATTATAAGGGGCCAAAACAATCTTTTTCTCAACTTCTTTTAAATAATTAAAAGAACAATTTAATAAGAAAAGAAAGATTAAAAAATATTTCATAATTTGATTATAGAAAATTTAATAAAAATTTCAAGGGATATTGACTTTTTAATAAAAGGTGAATACAATAAATTATGATTTCAATAATTTTAATTTTTCTTTTTAATCAGGTAAACGAAATTTGGCGATTTACTTATGAAGGACCGGGGAATGACTTCGGTTATTTCTTAACGATTGATAGAAGTGGTAACATCATTGGAGTTGGCATCAGTGAAAGTACCACCACCAACTACGATATTATCTTAGTAAAACTTAATCCTTCTGGCGAGCTTTTGTGGTTAAAAAAATTTGGTGGTTTGGGAAATGAAGCGGTTTCCGGGATAGTGGTGGACAATGAAAATTCAATATATATCTGTGGAGCAAGCTATTCTAATAATAACAATTGGGATTATCTAATTTTAAAATACGATTCTTTGGGCAACCTCTTATGGCAAAGAACTTTTGGCGCTACTGGCTATGATTATGCTCGGAGTATAACGGTTGATGACTTTTTTAATATTTATCTAACCGGTATCAGGCAATCAGCCGATGGGAGTTTTGTGGGAACCTATAAGCTAAACAAAAATGGCGACCTTATTTGGGCAAGATTTCATAGTGAAAACAATAGTTTGGCAAATTCTGGTGAAAAGATAATTTATGATGGTAGCGGCAATATTTTTATCACCGGCTCAACCGATTTTTCCGTTAGTGGTAGCGATATTTTAACAATAAAATACGATACTGCTGGAAATTTTTATTGGTCAAGGGTCTACTCCACTGTTGATAAAAATGAATGGGGAAAGGTTATTAGTATTGATAGCAGTAAAAATGTCTGTATTGCTGGTTTTGATTATCATCCAGACCTGGGAGAAAATTGGGTAATTTTAAAATATAACCAAAATGGTCAAAGACTTTTCCAAAGAGCTTATGGTCATCCTGGACCCGATGATGAACCGAAAGCAATGGCGATTGATGAAAATAATAACCTTTATCTTACTGGCTTTTTAGATGTCTATTTCGTTATTACCAAATTTAGTCCTAACGGTTCAATAATTTGGGAAAGAAGGATTGATGGTGGTTGGGGCAATAAGATTATCTATTATAATAACTTTCTCTATGCCATTGGCAGCAATAATGACTTACTTACCACGAAATATGACAAAGAAGGAAATGAATCCTGGCGAATTAGTTTTAATTCTGGTAATTTTGATGAAGGCAACGATATCGTAATAAAAGAAAATGAAATCTATGTAATCGGTACTGCTAATCAAAATTTTTTAATTATCAAATACGAAGAATCTTCGGCCGTTAAAGAAAAAGTAAATAACCAAAAAAGAAAAAAACTCTTTGACATTATAGGGAGAAGATTTATCAATATAAAACCTTTAAGAATTTATTTTGACAAAGAAAAGCATTTATCTTTTTATTAAGAAATAAATACCGGCTTTAAACTGATTTTTACTTATTTTCCGACCTAAAGGGTTATAAATTTTGTATTCATAAAAAAGATTAACTTGGGGATTTCTAAAAGCAATTAGCTTCTTTTTTAAGGGAAGGCCCTTTTTTACTGATTGCTCTTGAATTCCCGAATAGTAAATATAACTACCAAAAATTTCGTAATTGCCATTAATATTTTTTTGATAAAGACACCAAACACAAGTAATGCCCATAACGGTTAAACAAGGTTTCTCACAGAGAAAAGTAGTATCTATGGGGAAAACTCCACCCCACCAGGATTGGGAATAAATTCCGTTTTCTCTTTGCCAAGCAATTAAGTAGGGAGGTATCTGATTAAAAACAGGGACATCAAAAAATAAAATTGTTGGATAATTATCAATAATAGCGGAATCGTTGGTAATTGGATACCAAATGTTAAAAGTATCAAAACCAGTTTTGAAGATATCGTTAGTTTCTAAATTATACCACACAATAATTACGCCACCCCAAGGAGGCGGAAATTTCCAGCCATTAATTTCAATATTATAATTATGACCAACATCACAAACAACCGCTGGTAAGGTCCATTGACCATTAAGATATTCACTATAATAAATGTGTGAAAAACACCTTGACCATTTTCGGAAAATAACAATCGGATGTTGATAGCGGACAAAAATTTTTGGCTCGGAGACAAAAGGGTCATTACCAAAATCAATTATTAAACTATCTGACCAATTCTCACCGTCATAAAATTTTGCCAAGATTTGTTGATTTTGCCTTTCCCAAACTACCCAAACCGTATCAGAAGCTACTACGATACTAGGGTTAATATCAGAGGCGGGTGAAAAAGTTAAACGATGAGGTAATTCAAAACCATTTATTGGGTCCCCACGAGTAACAAATATCTCCCAATTATTGTTAATGTTCTTTTGCCAAGCAACCCAAACTTTGTTTCTTCTTGCATCATAGGCAACAACTGGATTTTCGTTACTTCCGATTGAATCGTTAGTAATTGCTATTTCCCTTTCCCATTCGCCAACCCTTGTTGAAAAACGGGCAAAAATATTATACAAACCTTCTTGACCTCGCTGCCAAACAAGACAAGTATAAAAACTATTCAAAGCCCATATACGACAACCTTGAGGATTAATGTCAGCCAAAGGATTTTGAGAGAGGTTTATTGGTTCTGTCCAACAAAAAATTAAAATTGGTAAAATTAATAAAAAAATAAAATATCTCATTTTTAACTCCCTTCTTTAAATTTCTCTTATTCC